>OGMW01000335.1_pt1 | contig 53769 bp, 69 predicted proteins | sample 1573281 | NCBI WGS metagenome assembly OGMW01 (sample SAMEA2581907, study PRJEB24529) | metagenome | biome: Human gut stool | place: China | collected 2011 | reverse complement strand
TGTGAACTCAGGCAACTGAAAAAGGACCTGCACAGCGGCAACTGTGGTAGGTCCAGAAAATAAAAAACAACACTCTCTATTATGAGGGAGAACCGAGGGAAAATCAAGATGGCAAACCGAAAAAACGATGTTTTTTGTGCAGACAACCAGTATGAGGAAGCCCTGATGCTCATGGGCCGGGTTAATGCGCTGGCTGGAATCATTAAGACAAGCAGGTATACGATGATCGAATGTGAGACTGTGGCGGCAGTATTGGGGTTCGATTTGGGTGCTGAATGCGACGAGAAGAAGGAGAAAGAATGTACTATAAAGGAATAGGCCCTGAGGCTGGGACGATCGTAGAAGAAGATCAGGCATATCAGTACGCTTTGGAGCGCTGTCTGCATGGGACGTTGGAAGAACAGAAAGAATTTAAGGAAGCACTGGTAGAGTGGTATTATTCCGGGAACTGGGATGAGATAGAGGAGGAAATATGATGGAAAATGTAATGAATATCTATGAAGGTGTGGAAAACAGGCAGGTATCCGGCAGAGGCGTGGGTACTGAGATGATGGTTTCCCGTCAGGCTCAGGAAGTACAGGCGGCAATGGTGATCGCCAAAAAGTTCCCCCGCAATGAGGTTGAAAGTTTCAACCGGATCATGCAGGCCTGCAAGCGCAGGAGCCTTGCAGAACAGGCTATGTATGAATATCCAAGAGGCACCACAAAGGTAACCGGGCCGTCTATCCGTCTGGCAGAGGCCATGGCTCAGAACTGGGGCAACATTGATTTCGGCATCACAGAGCTGGAGCAGAGAAGTGGGGAAAGCCAGGTCATGGCGTATGCCTGGGATTTAGAGACCAATACCCGTCAGACTAAGATCTTTGCAGTGCCCCATGTGCGAAGCACAAAGCAGGGGAATAAGGTACTGACGGATCCGAGGGATATCTATGAGATGATCGCAAACCAGGGCGCAAGGCGGCTCCGTGCGTGTATCCTGGGTGTGATCCCCGGAGATGTGATCGATGCAGCTATCGCCCAGTGCGAGGCAACGCTGACAGACAGTAATGGAGGCGTTCCACTGGAAGACCTGATCCGTTCATCAACTGCTACTCTTCAGGAAAAGTACGGGATAACCATTCCGATGATCGAGGCTTACATAGGCTGCAATGTCAAGAGCTTTACCATGAATGACCTGATGCGTCTGAAACGGGTGTACAAGTCCCTGGAGGACGGCATGGCAAAGCGGGAGGATTATTTTGATCTGTCAGACCATTCCCAGGATGCAGCACCAGAGGTCAATAACCCATTTGAAAAGGATTCAGGAAAGCCTTCCGGGAAGAAAAAAGCCGAAAAAGCGAAAGAAGCTGAAAAGCCGCAGGCAGAAGCCGGAACTCAGCCGCCGGATGAAATCCCGGAGACCCCGTTCCGGTAGAAGGAGTGAGTGATGGTACTTACAGAGCATAATTATTATGGGAAAGAAGCAAATGAATGCTTCTTCTCCGTTTCCCAGTACAAGGATTTTATGAAGTGCGAGGCCATGGCCATGGCGAAGATCCACGGGGAATATGAGAGACCTGTCACCAGGGCGCTGTTGGTCGGCTCGTTTGTGGACTCCTATTTTGAGGGGACGCTGCCGGAGTTTATGAAAGAGAATCCCGGAATATACACCCGTAAGAATGAGCTTAAAAGCGAGTTCAGAAAAGCCAATGAGATCATTGGACGGGTGAAGTCAGATTCTTTGTTTATGCAGTTCATGGGAGGGGAAAAGCAGGCCATTATGACCTTTGACCTGTTTGGGGTTCCATGGAAGATCAAGATGGACAGCTATCTGCCGGGGGTCTGCATCACAGACCTTAAGGTAGTGGCAAATTTCAAAAGCCTCCCCCTCTGGCGGTATGACCTGCAGGGGGCTGTCTATCAGGCCGGCGTGCTTACTGTGACGGATGAGCTGCTCCCGTTTTATCTGGCGGCGGCAACCAAGGAGCGTGTGGTTGATCTGGATATATTCCAGATCCCACAGACTACCTTAAACCTCGCACTGGATGAGATCCGGTATAACATAGACCATTTTGCGGAGGTTAAGGCTGGTCTGGTCCCGCCGAAATACTGTGGGAAATGTGATTACTGCAAATCCATAAAAGCGGCTGCCATCCGCAGTTATAATGAACTTTTGGACGTATAAGGAGCATGAACATGAAACTGGTAAAAATATTGACAGACCGGGTGCAGATCCGGACGAACCTGGCGGAATTTAAGGATATCCGGATCAATGACCTTATGAAAGTGTCGGACGGAAGGGCTTCCCTTGTGACAATGGTTACAGGGCTTACAGACACGGACGGAGAGGAACGGATAGGGGAAGAGGATTTCCTGGCAGAGATTACAGGTGTAAAGAGTATTGACTGCACGATCATAGGCAGCCTTAGGGACGGGAAATTTTTAAAAGCTATCGACACATACCCAACCACCTGTGTGCAGATCGAGCAGATCGGGGCGGATGAGTTCGAGCGGATGATCGCAGGCCCGGAAGGTTCTGGGTTCCGGATCGGGGAGTATGCATCCTATGGCTGCGGGGCCTGGGTGGATGGAAATAAGTTTTTCCAGCGCCACGCCTGCATTGTAGGAAACACCGGCTCCGGCAAATCGGAGACCGTGGCAAAGATACTGGAAGAGACAGCAAAGCTTCCTGGGGCCAATGTGATTGTGTTTGATATCCATGGAGAGTACAGCAGTCTTTCCTATGCATCCAATATCCGGATCGGTGAGGAGTTCCACTTCCCGGTATGGATGTTTGGTTTTCAGGATATTGTGGCGAATATTCTTAAGATCCGGGAAGAATCCGCCACCACAGTCATGACAGCGCTCAGGAAAGCCTACTATGCGGTATGCCCGGACGGGAAAGAGAATAAACCGGTGTATTTCAGCTACAGGGCGCTGATCCAGAAAATGGAGGAGATGGATAACCAGGTGACAGAAACCGGGGAGTATTACAAGACTGGGGACAAGGCAGGGATGCCAAAAACAGTTAAGGGAGAGTACAATGGCAAGCTTACAGGCACAGTGAACCTCCTGAGGGACCGGATGCTGGACAGCCGTTACGGTTTTCTTTTCCATGGGGAGCAGCAGTACTACCTGTATGATCTGGCGGAGGCTCTTCTCGGAAAGGACAAGCCAGTAAAGAACATAGACCTTTCCGCCGTTCCCCATGATGTGGCACTGACAATCATAGGGGTTCTGACAAGGCTGGTTTTTGACTTACAGCGCCAGCAGGACATGGACCACATTCGCCCGGTAACGATTGTATGTGACGAGGCCCATGTTTACATTCCGGATAACTTCCAACTGACGGCCAGCCAGCGCCGTATGGTAGAGGTGTTCGAGGATATCGCCAAGGAAGGCCGTAAGTTCGGGATCACGCTTTTCCCGGCGACCCAGAGGCCTTCGGAGCTTAACCGTACCATCGTGGCCCAGTGTGCCAACATGATTATCGGCAAGCTTAATAATGACAATGACAAGCAGCTCATTAAGGGAATGCTTCCGGATGGGGATGACCAGATCATAGATTCGGTTACGATGTTCAACCCAGGCGAGGTCCTGATCGTTGGGGATGCGGTGCCGATCCCGCTTAAGATCAAAGTGGAGCTTGCAAAGGAGCGCCCCGTATCTCGGACGGTCGATTTCTGGAATGAATGGAGTCAGGGCTGTGATACAGATGTAGCAGAACTGGTAGACAGATATCTGTGAAAGGAGGTGGTTCCTCCGGAAATAAAATATAGTTACATACCTTTTGGTGGGATTTGATATGTCACGGTATTAAATGACCAGAGGTGTTGGCCGGGGCGGCTGGGTTTGTACCTTTTGACCGCCGCCCCATTTTTTGAAAGGTAACAGCATGGGAAAATCACAAAGAGAAAAAGGCAAGCGTGGAGAACGTGAGCTGGCAGGGCTTTTGAGGGAGTACGGTTATGACTGCCGCAGAGGCCAGCAGTATTGCGGGACCTCCGGTGATGCGGACGTGGTAGGGCTCTCGGGCATCCATATAGAGTGCAAGCGGGTGGAGCGCCTGAATCTTTTAGATGCAGTATCACAGGCGGTAAGGGATGCCGCAAAAGGGCTTCTTCCGGCAGTATTCCATCGGCGTGACCGGTGTGAATGGCTGGTGACGATGCGGTTCGTGGACTGGATCGGGTTATACAGGGACGCTCAGGCCTGGAGGGAATTAAAAGCGAAAGAGAGGTAGGTGACAGCCTACATGGAGATCAATTACCTGGCAGAGATCATAGCCTTTGAACGATGGCTCGAAACTAACTACTTACCGATCCCGTCACAGTTGTTATGGTACAAGATGATGAACTATTTCAACCGGAGCGGGTGGAGCGAGTGGGTTACAGTAGATAACCTGAGATTGATGGCAGCCATGTCAATGAGTCGAGAAGCTACATTTATCAAGGGGAGGGACGAGCTCATAAAGGCTGGTCGGATCATCTACCAGAAGGGCAGAAAAGGAAGCCCTAATAAATATAAAATGGTATATTTCACTTTCAAAAACGTAGTAAAAAGCGAAGTATATAGCGAAGTAAAAAGCGAAGTATTTCCCGTAGTAGAAAGCGAAGTACAAAGCGCAGACATATATAAACATAAACATAAACAAAATAAAAAGAAAGATACTAACGTATCAAAAGAACCCACCGATCCGTCAAAGGTGAAACATAAGCATGGTGAATATGGCCATGTCCTGTTGACGGAACAGGAACTCGAAAAACTGAATGGCGAGTACGGTGCTTCCCTGGTTACAGATGCTGTCCGGTACCTGGACGAGTATGTGGAAATGAAGGGATATAAGCACAAGAGCAGCTACCTGGCTATCAGGAAGTGGGTTATTGACGCCGTAAAACGGGAGAGGAAGGAAAAGGGTGGATGCTTTAGAGAAAATGATAAACCGGATAAGAGCAGAGAGGCAGGAAATTATCTCGAAGATGCCGGAGAAGATTTCACAGGGTTCTGAATGTCCTGAATGTCATGGAACCGGCTGGGTGTACTGGCGCGATGCGGAAGGCATAGAGTATGGACGTCGGTGTGAGTGCGGTCTAATAGAGCGCCAGATTATGGAGCGCAAGCTGTCTTTTGCTAATCTTCCAGAGGCTTTCGCAAACATGGAGCTCAATACATTCTGCTTAGACGTGTACCAGAAAGAGGACAGCAGGAAAACGATAAGGCAGGCGTGTTCTGCGATTAAATATTATCTGGATAACCTGGAGGATATGAAAGCTGCCGGAATGGGGCTGTACCTGTACTCTGATACAAAAGGATCAGGAAAAACAAGGATGGCGGCCAGTATTGCCAACGAACTGATACGCAGGTACCGGATGCAGGTCAGGTTCTCCGGATCCGTGCGGATTGTCCAGGAGATCAAGGCCACCTGGAATGACCGGGACCAAAAGGAAAGTGATCTTCTAGACGCGCTGGCAACGGTGGAAGTGCTGGTGATCGATGATTTCGGGACAGAGCTACCGAAGGAATGGATTGGAGAACGGTTTTACGCCATTATCAACGGGCGGTATCAGGATAAGCTGCCGACGATTTTTACCAGCAATTCCAATCTGGAGGATTTGCGGTACGATGAGCGGATTATAAACCGGATAAAAGAACGCACCTATCAAATCCCATTTCCGGAAGAATCAATCCGAGATGTAATTGCAGCAGAAAACCGGAAGGCTTTGATTTCCGGGATACAGAAAATGAGAAGATAAAGCTGAGGAAGTGCAATGATGAGAGAGTGTTGTGGGTGGCATATCCATTACGGGTGTATGCCGGGCAGGAAAGGAAAAGAGCTATGGAGAGATTAACACATCCCCGCAGTAGCGGGATCAAGACGGGATATTGGAGCCCAAATAAGAAAGATGAGCTGGTTGAGCGGTTGGCAGCGTATGAGGATACCGGGCTGACACCGGAAGAAATCGAACGGCTTAAGAAACAGCACCGCTGGATCCCGGTGGAGGAGAGGCTGCCGGAAGAATCTCTTAATAGTGTAATCGGCTGGGACAAATATAGAGAAAGATGCTGTTTTGTGCAGTATTATGCTGGCTCCTGGCATCTGGGTGATGAGTCGGTGAGGATTATTGCCTGGATGCCGCTGCCGGAGGCGTATCAACCAGAGGAGTGACTTATGGACTATGGATATTACAACATGGACTGCATGGAGGGCATGAGGCGATTCCCAGATAAGTATTTCGATATTGCTATCACGGATCCTCCTTACTTTTCCGGCCCAGAACGCAGAGAGTATTATGGTCGGAAAGTGAGTCCAATAGGTGTACAGCGGCACTATGAACCCTCAGAAAACTGGGAAGTGCCGGGAGAAGAATATTTCCATGAGTTGGAACGTGTCTCTAAGCATCAGATCGTGTGGGGCTGTAATTATTTTGACTGGGATTTTCCGCCAGGAAGAATCGTATGGGACAAGTGCAACGGAAACAGCAGCTTCTCAGACTGTGAGATAGCCTCCTGTAGTCTGCATGATTCCATTCGTCTGATCCGGTATATGTGGAATGGGATGATGCAAGGGAAGAGTATCGAAGAGGGCTGGATCCAGCAGGGCAACAAGAAGCTTAACGAGAAACGGATCCACCCAACCCAGAAGCCGGTCAACCTCTATCGCTGGCTGATCCAGAAATATGTACGGCCGGGATGGAAGGTACTGGATACCCATGTAGGGAGTGCCAGCAGCTTAATCGCATATGAGGAAGCAGGGATTTCGTATGTGGGATTTGAGATTGATCCTAAGCGGTATGAACTGTCGAAACAGAGGCTTGAAGAGCATAGGGCGCAGCTGACATTACATGATTTTGGGATAATTTAAGGCTCAGTTGTAGTAAACAGTTGTGGTATTAAACAGGTAGTTGTTGTATCGAGTTAAAACGAATTAAAGTCGAGTTAAATTAAGATTTTGGGGAGAACTATGGAAGTTAAAGAATTAAAAGTGGATTTAAAAGAAGGTCATGCAGTTGCATTTGATTTTGATGGTGTAATTCATAGATATTCAAAGGGATGGCAGGATGGAAGTATTTATGATGAGCCTAACTATAGAGTTTTAGATTTAATACTTTTATTACAGTTACAAGGTATACCGTGCGTTATTATCTCTACCAGAGATCCAGAGCAAATTAAGGGCTGGTGGGATCAGCAAGGCTTTACGCTTAAAGCAAAGGTGCTGGGGTTTAATACATTTTTTTACAATGACTGTTCCTGTGTCGGTATAACAAATCGTAAGATCCCGGCCCAGGTGTATGTTGATGATAGAGCATACAAATACAAAGGGCAAACACCTCAGCAATTTTTTATGGATTTTGCGTTAAACTGAGATTTGGAGGAGAATATGTGTGATTGTATTAAAGAAATTTGTTACAAAATAAAAGAAGCTGGGGGATATGTAAATGTAGACCCTCCGGTAGAATTGCTTTCAGGTAGAGTGTATTTATCCTTTACTTGCAGAGAATTTGGAAAGAAAAGGACAAAGGAAATTCCTTTAATGTTATCAAAGTGTCCATTTTGCGGAGAAGAATACAAACAAGAAAATTAAGGTTTAGGAGATCAGCTATGAATTTTATCAAAAAGTTGTTTTGCAAGCATAAAAACAGTGAAGTTATTTGTTGGCATTGGACACATGGGCCAAATGGTAATGATATCAGATATTTAGAAATCCAGAGGAAATGTTCAGACTGTGGGAGATTTTTCTTTTCGTACATAGAAAATCGGAATGATTGTGAAAAATTTGTTTCAAAATATCCAGATAAACAGTGGTCAAATAAATGCAAACCAGTTTTGTAAAACTGACATTTTGCAAAGGAGCAGCTATGAGCCATGAAGTAACAAGAATAATCCCTAAAAAGGAACGGTGTGCATTTTGCCATAGAGAAGCAACATTGCTTTGTGATATGCCGGTAGCAGAAGTTTGTACAAGCATTGATTTTAAATCATATGTACAGACGTGTGATAAAAACCTGTGTGAAAAATGTACAACAAGGGTAGGGGCATTTGATTTCTGCCCTGATTGTGTCAGAAAGATCAAAACAGCAAAGAAAGGATTGGGATAATGAGGCCATGTGGCAAAAGAAAAATCCATACCTGGAATACATGATCGCCCTATTACGTGGCCAGAAAGAAGGGATACAGCTTGGGGATAGTGAAATCAGAGGCCCAAAGACGAGTGAACCGGCTTCAGAGGGAAAGAGCAGTGGCAGCCAGTGACATGGATGCAATCCGAGGACCGAAATTGGAAGTCTGGTCCGCACGGATGCCGGCATATGCGTATACATCGTTATGTCCAAATGAGAAATACAGGAGGTAGAAAGTTGAATGTACTCAAGAGCGTAATAATCATCATGTGGGCCATAACGGGGACGGTCAATCTGATACGGCATAACATTGATCGTTGGGATTACCTTATGGTCTGGGGCTCTCTGATGGCGGTGCTGATGATTTGGAGGTGATGTTATGCCGGGGCCAGTATATTATGACCTGTATGATTGCGGGAAGCTTGTGGGGCGGTACAGCGGCATTGAGCTGCAAAAGAGATTTGGATGGAAATGTAGGCCTCAGGTCGACAAGTACAGCGACATGGGAATCCTGTACCAGAAGCGGTACCTGATTGTCCGAGTGGATATGGAAACCTGGGCGGATGAGTGGAATGAGGCCAGACAGAGGATTTTGAGGGCGAGGAGGTGATACCGTTGGACAAGCAGATATTAGAGCAGTACATAGATGCCTGTGAGCTGATTAAGGACACCAAGGATGAGATAGGGAAGTTGCGCAAGCGCCGCAGGCAGATACAGAAGGATAGTGTCAAAGGGTCGGCACAGGAGTTTCCCTACACGTTGCAGACCTACCATCTGGAGGGACTTGGGTATGCTACCGTTAAGGATCCGGATGAGCTGGACCGTATGGAGAAGTTACTGGAGGAGCGGATCCGGAACGCAGAGAAGATCAAGCGTCAGGTGGAAGCATGGCTCAATACAGTTTCGCCCAGAATGCAGCGGATTATCCGGTACAGGGTGTTTGAGGATATGACTTGGGAACAGGTTGCAATGCGAATGGGAAGAAGGGCCACAGGAGAGAGCGTTAAAAAAGAATTTCAGAGATTTTTAGAAGTGGCCTAAAATTTGTCCCATTTGTCCTGAATGTCCCATTTCAAAATGTTATAGTGTACCATGAAGCCAAAGGCATAACGCCGACGGCTTACACTTAAATCGACGGTCGCCAGGGTGCTACAGCCGGGTGGCCGGTTCGTCTGGATCTGGTTCCATACCAGGGCTGGACGCCCCCCTTTTCCGGATCCTTAGCTCAGTCGGTAGAGCAGGTGGCTGTTAACCACCATGTCCCAGGTTCGATTCCTGGAGGATCCGTTGGTTTTTCTTTTGCATGATTTTTCTCCTTGGGAGAGGCTCCTGCTTCGGCGGGGGCTTTTCTTTTGTCGAATTTTGAGGTATGATTGAAAGAAAAAGGAGAATTTTTATGGCAAAAACTTTTGAAGATTATAAATGGGGATTAGAAACTTTTAATGAAGCATTTAAGACCCTTCATCGGGAAGCAGTTTCATCGAATAAAAATGGAGCTGTTAGTATGTTGGTCATTCCAGAAACCGTTATGGTAGCATTTGCATGCGAGATTGGTTTAAAAGCATTATTGGTAAAACGCCAAATAGAGTTTGCACATGAGCATGAGTTAAAAGAGCTATTTAACTTGTTACAGAGTGATAAAAAAGAAATAATCGACAGAACGATTGGTATTTTCAAGAAAGATGAAAAAGCATATTGCGAAGACCAGTTTTCGACTGATTTGGAAGAAGTTTCTAACCTATTTGTACAGACAAGATATTTTTTCGAAAAAGAGGAGGATATGAAAATTAATATAATCTTTCTCTTGAGATTTAATCAAGCAATAACAGAACATGTTGAAACTATTATTTAACTCAATTAAGCCATTCACTGTGCTGGCTTTTTATAAAATCTAGAGGTGGCTTCGGCTGCCTCTTTTTCTATACCAAAAACAAACACGAACGAGAGGTGGCCTTAGCTGCCTTTTTTGATTTCAGAAATACAGTCAGATAGGAAGGTGAGGTGATGGCAAACAATGGTAACTTAAGACGTTTAAGCCCGAGCGAAGCTCGAGAATATGGACGCAGAGGAGGAAAAGCATCCGGCGAATCACGGCGTAGGAAGGCCGACTTTCGGAAGACATTGAATGCCCTTCTCACGGCCGAAATAGACAATCCAGAATGGACGCCGCTGCTGGAGGCATTAGGACTGGACAGCACCTTGGAATCAGCCGTCAACGCAGCCATTATCCGGGAGGCTCTGGCGGGAGATGTAAAAGCTTATATTGCTATCCGCGACACCTTAGGACAGACCACAAAGTCAGAAGCGGACTTGGAGGAGCAGAAGATACGAACGGCAGCAGCCAAGGCAAAGACTGGACAGGATGTTGAGGAAGAACCGGAAGATGATGGTTTTCTTCAGGCATTTAATGATGCTGCCGACGAGGATTGGTCTGATTTTGCAGAAGAAGTGGAGGACGCAGACGATGAAGAGGAAACGGCTGATATTTAAATTTCAGAAGTTTTCACGTAAGCAGCGCCAGGTATTTACCTGGTGGGCGGATTCCAGTCCGGTAAAGGACGCGGAAGGGATTATAGCAGACGGAGCCATCCGATCCGGAAAGACTGTAAGCATGTCATTGTCTTATATAATGTGGGCCATGGAACGGTTTGACGGAGAAAACTTCATTATGGCCGGAAAGACCATCAGCTCTTTTAAGCGTAACGTATTGCAGAATCTGAAGCTTATGCTTACCAGTCGGGGATATAAGTGGATTTACCATATCTCTGGAGATCTTCCCAACATGCTGGAAGTTACCAGGAAAGGTAAGACAAATTATTTTTTCATATTCGGTGGAAAAGACGAAGGATCCCAGGATCTGGTTCAAGGTATTACAGCAGCAGGTGCCTTTTTTGATGAGGTGGCATTGATGCCGGAATCATTTGTGAACCAGGCGACAGGACGTCTTTCGGTGGAAGGCTCTAAGATGTGGTTTAACTGCAATCCGGCGGGGCCTGTGCATTGGTTCAAGGTAAATTGGATTGACAAGCGCAGAGATAAAAAGCTTCTTTATCTGCATTTTACAATGGATGATAACCTGTCTTTGTCTGAGAAGACTAAGGCCAGATACCGCAGTATGTATGCCGGAGTTTTCTACCTGCGGTATATCAAGGGGCTGTGGAAAGCCGCTGAGGGTCTGATTTATACCATGTTTACAGACGATAATCTGTATACGGACGATCAACGTCCTGTGGCGCTGAAAAGCACAGCGGTTCGGAGTATTGCAGTGGACTATGGCACCACGAATCCCTGTGTATTTTTGGATATCTGGGACGATGGACAGATATTGTGGGTTGATCGGGAATATCGTTGGGACAGCCGATCAGAAGAGGCCAGGCGCAGCCCTAACCCACAGAGAACAGATTCCCAGTATGCAGATGATATGGCAGAGTTCATGGGGAACAGGCCAGAGGAACAGTGCGAGATCATTGTGGATCCCTCTGCCGCGTCTTTTATAGCCGAGCTGCAGGGGCGTGGCTATTATGTGAAGCCGGCAGATAACGAGGTAATAGATGGAATCCGCATTGTATCCACTCTTTTGGCTAAGCGTAGCATCAGGATCAACCGCAAATGCAGGGGGCTGACTGGGGAAATGCAGTCTTATGTGTGGGATGATAAGGCGGCAGAACGCGGAGAGGAAAAGCCGGTGAAACAACAGGACCATGGGCCGGACGCCCTACGGTATTACTGTAAGACAAAACTACCAAAATGGAGGATAGCATCATGAATAAAGAAGAGAAGAACGATATTCCGTATGGATATGAACGGATTACATACTCCCGGTGCGGGGACAGCGAGGCATTGGAGATTCTTCGGCCTGCTTCTGATAATGCGGGGCAGGAATCCAGGATACTGTTTCCAGATATAACGGTGAGCCTTGAAACAAAAAGTGGTTTATCCGCTTCGGAAATAGCGGACAGATTGAAACAGATATTAGCCGAACAGGCTAATGGAGGAAGAAAATGATTTTTGATGTAAGAACGATATCTACGTTGGAAAAGAATAAAGTTTCAGTTCCTTTGGGAGGGATTACAAAAGAGGTACTGATAAAGAATTTTGGGGAAAATGATATATATGTTTCCGCATCTTCTGATGTAGCTCCAGGTGTTAGGGGGACGATCAGAATACCTTCAAATGTGGCACAGCTTATCACAGTTAATGTCCTGGCTATAGGGAAGGGGATGGCTTTTGATACGCTATATGTGTATTCAGCAATAGCAGAGGAAAACAGTGTTGAGATTCAGAGGGTTAAGTGGTGAGTATGAATGAATTGAAGCAAGACATGATTACGGGAATGGGATATATTGGCTTAGATTCAGGCCGATTGTACCGTATGCGCCGAGGCCCTAAGCTGATTGAGGCAGTTGCTTCCGGTACCACAATCATCATCAATGATGCCGCAGAGGGTCGCCCGTTTCGGGGATTACGGGTGTTTGGGCGGACGGAGCAGGTACAGACTACAGGGGCGCAGTTGATAAATACTCAAGGCGCAGGAAATAGTAGGGGCGTCGATTGGGTTTTTGACAAGGGAGTCGTTACATTTTCTGGCGTTACAGTGGATACTTCAACCAATAGAGTGCATTGTGCAGTTAATGTGAAGGATGTGATGGAAATTGGGAAAACATACTTCGCGAAAAGTTTCACTGTGGGGGTTATAACCGATATTACTGCAGAAAAACCATCTGGGGTAATCTACACTAGAAAATATACGCCCGATGGAACCGAAACAGGTATTCGTATCAGAGTATTAGTTGACAAATCTAATGATGCTGGGATAGAAATTGACTTAACTGCTTATGTCGCTATTACCGAAAACGAAAGACTGTCGTCATGGGAACCCTACACCGGCGGCAAACCATCCCCCAGTCCGGAGTATCCGCAGGAGATAGTGAGTGCTGGTGAGAGCGGCACAATCAACGTCTCTATTTCCGACAGCGGAAGTCAGAGCCAATCCCTCATCCTCGCCACTCCTAACGGTCTCCCCGGTGTACCAGTCAGCAAGGACGGCAACTACACAGATTCCAACGGTCAGCAGTGGGTGTGCGATGAGATCGACTTGGAGCGTGGGAAGTATGTGCAGAGGGTAGTGATCGAAAACATAAGCGGTGGCTGGAGTCTTAAGGAGACGTCAGACCGCCCTGGGCGATTCATCCGAACCGGACTATCCAATAAATATGCAAATGGGGGAATCATCGCATTATGCAGCATTGCAAGCTGGAAAAGTTGGGGATCAAGTGACAGGGATAATCGATATGTATTTGCGCTTTCCATGACTACATTCTATATTTCTCCGCCCTCGGATATATCCATGACAGCGGATGAACTTAATGCAAAGCTTAATGCATTAAAAGATCCTGTGGTTGTACTGGGGCAGCTTGCCACCCCTATCGAGCGGGATCTCACCCCCGAAGAGATTACTGCCTACAAGGCCCTGCGGACATATGGCCCGACTACGGTTGTAAGTAATGACGCAGGGGCAGAGATGGAAGTAACCTATGTGGCTGATAGAAAGGAAAATTGATTATGTCCAAGAGAAGAAACACCCGCCGTACACGGGCAGACACAACGCAGGCATCCACCGCAACAATGGATGCCTTTTCTAATCCTGCGGCCCGGATTGGATTCGGTACCATGGATCTTTTGCAGGCGACAGAATATCCCCTGACCCGTATGACCCAGAATTACCAGCTCCTAACCAGTCTGTACCGGGATAACTGGATTGTTCAGAACATCGTAGCTACAATCCCCAATGATATGATCCGAAAATGGTATGAGATCAGATCGGGTATCGCTCCAGAATATATCGACCAGATGGCCCGCTTAGAACGGACCACCCAGTTACGAAAGAAACTGCTGACAGGCTTGTGCTGGGGGAGGCTGTATGGTGGTGCAGTTGGAGTGATTCTTATCAGGGGACAAAATGATATGTCCCAGCCTCTGGATTTAGACAGCATAATGCCAGGGAGTTTCCTGGGCTTGCAGATTCTGGACCGGTGGAGTGGTGTATATCCGGAAAGTGATGTGGTAACAGATCCGTCCGATCCTGATTTTGGACTGCCGGATTATTATATCATCCGGGATGAGACTACAGGCCAGACAGCTGTGCGAGTGCATCACAGCAGGGCAATCCGGTTCATTGGCCGGGAACTGCCATGGCTGGAACAGGTGGCAGAACAGTATTGGGGGGAGTCGGAGCTGGAGGCGATTTACAGCGAGGTTGTCAAGCGGGACAATGTATCCGGTAATATTGCAGCGCTGACTTTCCGGGCAAATGTCAACTATCTCGAAGCGGATGGACTGGATCAGCTGCTGGGGACGGCAAATACAGAGATGCAGCGCAGGTTCTGGAACCTGATGCAGGCCCAGGCAATCATGGAAAGCAACTTCGGAACCCGCATCATCAACAAGGGCGACGCCATGCACAATGTCCAGTATACGTTTACCGGCCTTGCTGATGTGTATGACAGAGTGATGATGGATGTGGCAGGTGCAGCCAGAACACCGGTCACGAAGCTCTTCGGGCGCTCGCCTGCTGGGATGAATGCTACTGGCGAATCTGATATGCGTAATTATTATGATTACATAGACGGCCTGCGGGAAACAGATTTCCGGGCTATCATTGAGAGGCTACTGCCGATTATGGCATTATCGGCCTGGGGACAGATACCGGATGATTTGGAGATTGATTTTCCACCCATGCAGACCCCAGATGCCAAGGAAACTGCGGAGATTGCAGAACGCAAAACGAATGCAATTCTGGCGGTATACCAAAATGATCTGATCGATTCTGCTACTGCACAGCAGGAACTCCAGACACTGACCGAAGAAACCGGAATGTTTGGAAAAATCACGGACGAAAGCATCGAGGCGGGCAGAGGTCAGACTTACAGCAGTTCCAGAGCGATGCAGGATCCTCTGATGGGCTTAGAGCTTCCACGGGAACCAGCATCAGGCAATGAGGGGGATTTTGAATGACACGGCAGATGAAGATCCTTCTACCAGATCGGGCAGATGTAACGGCTTATATGCGTATGCTGTTTTTGCGGACAGAGCAGGAAATCATAAATGTGATCAACCGTAAGCGGTCGGTGGGCCATGTAGATTATGCTGAGGTAGCTGCTCTGGAACGTGTCCAGAAGATTCTGCAAAGTATGATAGATCAGTCCTGGGCCTATGTCCCGACGATGATAGAAAAGATATTCTACCATTCGGATAAGGATGCTTCGGGTTACTCGAATGCCCGGAAGATGACTGAGACATTCTCAGCGCCCCGGATTGCTATTATACAGCAGTTGACTGATAATCTGCTGGGTGAGCTCACAGAGGCCTCAGAAACAGCTTATGAGAGCGTACGGAAGGTCTACACGATTGCGAGACTGGAGGCTGATCCCTTCCGGGAAACAGCACTTAAACAGGTATTGCGCAAGGAGGCAGCAGGAACTCCATGGATCAACAGCAGTCAGGCCATGGTACAGGAGATGCAGAATAAGGGGATTACTGCTTTTGTGGATAAGGCGGGGCGAAAGTGGTCTTTGCAGAGCTATGGGAACATGGCTGTCCGCACAACAGCCCGTCAGGCCCAGGTGGCAGCCCTTCTTACGGCTGACGATTACGATCTGTGGCAGATCGTGAAGGTTGGAAGCACCTGCAAGGTATGCGCGGCTCTGGAGGGAAGAGTGTACAGTAAAAGCGGAATGAACCCGGACTATCCTCCGTTGTCTCTGGCTTTCGGGAAGGTAGATCCGGATGGGGCGGATGATCTGACGAATACCTACCTGAATATTCATCCTAACTGCCTTCATTCATTGGTTAAATATACAACGATAGGAAAGACAGAAAAGCAGATCCAGAAGGATAAGGATTTTTCCAATCCTGAAAAGAATCCTATTGACCGGGATCCCCGGACGAAGAAGCAGATCAAGGCTTATCGGGAGAAGGAGCGGAACCGGCAGAGGCTTTTGCGGGATATGAGGCAGCATAAGGAATATAGGGCTGTTTTAGGGGAGGAAGTACCGAAAGATTTTGCAAAGTTCCAGAAAATGAAGTATACTGAAGGTGAAAAAATTGAGGTACTTAGAAAAAAAGTTGAAAATCTGGAAAAGTCCCGCAAATTCAAAGAAAAATTAAAAGATGGATCTATAAACATAGCTGTAAGAAATGTGAAACAGCAGGAACATATTCAGGGAACTAAAAAGTGGAGACAAAGGGTACGTTCTGATTTGGAAACCAAAGGAACAGCTCCAGATATGTTCTATAAAAATGTGGATGCTCAGAAGCTGGTGGATGAATATTCTGGGACAGGAGAATTTGAATTCCGTAAGAATCAGCAGTACCCTATTGAATACATCAGCGCAAAAGAACCGATTGGAAGGTACTTTAACCTTGGAAAAGGAAGATACGAAGAAACAAAGCGTTTTGCAATTCGTTATTCCAGCAAGGGCGTACACCTGCATCCGGTAAAGGAGGTTTGATTATGTACAGGGCTAAGATATCACCAAACTTAAAGAAGATATTTGAAAAGGGAGAACGCGGAGAGGTATTAACGCTGTTGTTAGCAGATGGCAGGCGCGTTAAATGTAGACTTGAGATGCTCACATATGCCAATAAATCAGATACAGATGATACGGATGTTATGGTTGCCCGAATAAAGTATGGAGATGGCAACGGAGAGTTGCTGGCAGAGGAAGATATAAAAGAGGTCTTATAATACAGCGGAGAGAGCTATAGTGTATACTTTGCTACAGAGTTAAGATAAGCAAAAATAATTGAGGAGAAATACCACCAGTCAGAAATGGCCGGTGGTTTTTTGTACCCATTTTTAGCGTTGCGACGTCGCAACAGGAAGGAGTACACAATGAGTAGATTTCTAAACTGGCTGAAACGGTTCTTTTGCAGGGCGAATCCTGAATGTGAGCACCTGTATAGAAAGCACTGGTGCCGCCGCTATGGCCCTTATGGCGGGTATGTGAGGCGGTGTACGAAGTGCGGAAAGGAAACAGAGAGATGCTTGCATATTACGGATACACCATAAGCCCCAATCAGATTGAAACTGGAGAGGGCTTTTTGATTTGCAGAAATGTTCCGATTGCCCGGACTGGAGACCAGGAGTATCTGGGGCGGGAGCTGGGACTTTCTGGTGCTGATGCAGAAAAGGTGGTAATCGTTCATCGGCCACCTGAGGAAGTATTTTCTGAGGCTGCTCTGGCAAGTTTTGAAGGGAAACCGACAACGGACGATCATCCGCCGGAGCTTCTTACCCCGGATACTGTGAGCATGTACGAAAAGGGTCATGCTCAGAATATCAGGAAAGGGACTGACGAATGGGAAGGTTATGTAATTGCAGACCTGCATATCCATGACCGAAGCCTGATTGATGCGATCCAGCAGGGGAAGAGGGAGATCAGCTGCGGGTATGAGTGCGAATATGTTTCGGACGGTTCCGGAGCATTCTGCCAAAAGAATATAAGAGGGAATCACATTGCGGTCGTAAACCGGGGAAGAGCCGGGAAGCGGGCCGCAATTTTAGATTCAGATACATTAAAAAAAGAACAGGCTGAGAAGCCGGAAAGGAAAGCTATGAAAAAGAATGGGTTATTTTTCAAACTCTTCGGGCAGGCCGTAAAGGATAAAAGCCCGGAGGAAATTGAACAGCTGGCTATGGATGCGGCAGATGCATTTGAGGAAGAGGACTCTTCCGGCGGCGGTGATGGAACAGAGCCAGGCAAAGAGGAAAAAGAGGGTACCGCTCAGACGGTACAGGATTCCGCTTTTTTAACGGCTCTGGATCAGAAAATCGACAGATTATTAAACCTGTTTGATGAAGCTGCAAAGGAAAAACCAGAAGAGGATCCGATGGATGCAGCTATCCGGAAGCTGGAGGGGAAAGAGGAAGAAAAAGAGGAAAAGAAGGAAGCCAAAGTAGTTCCGGCAGAGGGAAGCGGTGAACAGGCCCCTACAGTGGACAAGGCTTTGGCCGCTGCTCTTTTAAAGGCTGCAAGGCCTGCTGTAGCTGCGATCAAAGATGAAAAGGAGCGCAAGGCGGTATCCGATGCCCTGATCGCCTGTGTAACAGGCTCCGGGGCTGATGGGGATATTGCAAAACTTATGAAGGCAGCCCAGCACAATGCACAGAATGCAGTGGATCATAAGCCTGTGGCAGATTTAAGCAGTCTGCAGAGCGCTTATGACAAAATGAATCCGCATAAGAATGGAGGTACACAGGAATGAGAGGACAGACAATCGGAAAGACAATGCCGCACGGATACGCCGGAAGTTATTCCAGACAGCCGGATATGATCGTGGATTCCCATCCTCTGGAGGGAGATGCTGCGGTAGCATTCGGACAGGCTGTAGTTTATGGGACATCCGGTGCAGTGATTCCCTTCGGCGCCAGCAGCACCGCAGATAAGTTTGTAGGTGTGGCAGCCAGAGAGATCAAATCTGCTACGGATTATCTGAACCAGAACGCCGGAGGATATCAGCCGGGAGAGGCTGTATCTGTACTTAAGCGAGGCCGTATCAATGTGATCTGCCAGAAGGGTACTCCGGCTATCGGCGGAAAGGTATATGTCCGTATCAAAGCAAATGTAAGCCATCCAAAGGCTTTGATAGGGGGATTTGAGGCAGAGGCAGACAGTGGAAATACTGTAGAATTGACAAATGCTCAGTGGAGAGGAAACGCTGATGCAAACGGTGTGGCTGAACTGAGTATCCTGACAATGATTAACGCATAAGGAGGATTAAAATGGCATTTCAGAATGTAGGTACAATGGATTTAGGTATGCAGGTAGCACGGGGCGCTGGCGGGAGTGCCACTGGCGGAAATGCTGCCCACATGACGATGGATGCCGCCGGGATCGCTTCCGGACAGGCATTTTTAACATCAGAGCTGGAAAAAAGAGATACGTTAGTGAGAACACCGCTGACTAGCGTTACATACGCCCGCGATATCCCTGTGAGAGTAGGAGGCGGCTGGGCCGAATTTGTCAGCGCTATGCAGGTAGGATACGGCACTGCCGGAGGCTCTGGCGATAATCTGCATCACGCCGGAGGTGCGAACGGTATCCCTATGATCCAGGCGAATTTTGAGAAGGGACTGTATAAGTCCCACATGGTAGCCATGGGTACCCGCGTCATGTGGATTGATATGCAGAGAGGCAATATGACCGGCCGCAATCTGGACAGCCTGCTTAGGGACGGCCTGCGCCTGACATATGACAAGCATATGGAGGAAAACACATATGCAGGATTCAAACGTTACGGAACCACCGGCCTGTTAAACAATGCGGATGTTACGATCACCAGTGCTGCAGCCACAGGATCTGCCAGCGGCACTACCTTTAAGAGTAAGACGCCGGATCAGATTCTGGATGATATCAATACGGCCATCCTGGCAGCCTGGGCGGCGGCAGAATATGACCGGGATGCAATCCCGAACCATATCATTATGCCGTATGAACAGTTTAATTATCTGGCAACCACCAGAGTGAGCGATCTGGCAGAAAAGACGATCCTTGCTTTCCTTCTGGAAAACAATGTGGCAAAGCAGAACGGAGTGGATCTGTATATTGGCGCCACATCCTGGTGTAAGGGTGCAGGAGCCAGTAAAAAGGACCGTATGGCAGTGTACTGCAATAAAGAGCGTTATCTCGCTATGGATGAACTTGCACCGTTAACCCGTGCCATGACAGGGCCGAACACAGAGCAGTTCTGCTATGACACGGCATATGCGGCCAATGTGTCTGAGGTAGAGGTATTCTACGATCAGACTGTATTGTATGTAGATGGAATTTAAGGGAGGTACAGGATGTTTATCATTTCAAAAAACAGATTTCTTATTCCGAGGGATGGGGCAGATCCCTATGTAATTCCGAAGGATTATATCGGAGAAATTCCGGAGGACGTGGCAGGGCATTGGCTCATTGCGGCTGCGATTGAGTCCGGTATGATCGCCACTCCTCAGGGCAGGAAGGATAAACAGCTGGAAACTGCGGACGAGGCGGCTGCAGAAAAGGCAGAAAGGGCAGACATTCGCCCAGATACGCAGGAAAATGCGGCAGAAGCGGTTCGGGAAGATGAAAAGCCTTCTGGAAAGAAAAATACAAAGAAATAAGGAGATGATGGTATGGGGACAATCTATGATGCGTTTCACAGTGCAAAATCGACAGCTGCAAATATTCCTCAGCCAGGGGAGCAGGGTTCCTATACCATCCCTGCTTTTCTGGAGGATTTCCCACAGTTTTGTCAGGAAGAATATACGGTCATGGGCTCAGGAGAGATCCGGCGTAAAAGCCTGATCCCGGAAACCATGCTTCAGACATTCGTAGACCAGGCAAATGACAGTGTATTGCCATCCCGATGGGGGAGTATGTGGCGGTATGCAGTGGGGCTGTATGTAGCACATTTTTCCACGATGTACCTTAAAACGTATTCGCCATGTTCCCAGAGCACTGGACAGGCAGCAGGGAATGCAGAGCAAAAGGGCGTTGTAAAAACAGTGTCCATGGGTGATACCTCTGTCAGTTATGACAACAGCGCTGTGACAGCGGGAACCGAAAAATGGGGAAGCTGGAATACCACCCAGTACGGCTCCCAGCTGGTCACAATGGCCCGTATGGTAGGAATGGGAGGTATGTATGCTATTTGATAATCCTATTTTTGCCGGGTGGTATACGGATACCGTTGATATCTACAGAGTGTCAGCTCAGAAACAGGGGAATGTGACCCGGCAGGAACGGCAGAAAGTAAACACGGTTCCTGTTTTATGCCGAATCTACAGCCCAAAGAAGGACGGCCCTGTGATGACGGATAATGCATCCAGAGAACGGGCATCAGAGAAATTAGCCTGTGACTTGTCTGTGGATATCCGGGCGGGAGATGAGCTGCAGGTGATACGAGGCGGAGCACTGGGACATGCAAACCAGCCGGAACGGTATGTGGCCGGAGCACCGGTGGCCTATTATGATCCAGTAGGCGGGGGAATGACCGGTCTGGAGCATAAAGAAGTTGGGCTGCTGAAAGACAATGTTGTGAGGTGATTAGATGTCAAGTTTTGGTGCTCAGATGAGGAAAAGGTTAAATGAACTGCGCAAGGCCGGGCAGGACGTATCAAAGATCATGGCAGAGGTGGCAGAGGGCGCCACGATTGAGGCTATACGGGTGGCGACAGAGAATACACCGCCCAATGATGGAACGATTGCGGGAACCAATATGCGGTCGGGGGATATGGCCCAGCACTGGGCTACGGACAGCCAGACAACGCCTATTGTTTCGGGGGGAAGCGTGCGGACAGAATTAAACAATCATATGCAGTATGCTTCCTATGTGAATGACGGTCATCGTGTGGACAAGCATTTTGTTCCGGGCCTGATTAAGAACGGTTCTCTTTTGGAACGGTCTCCAGACGGCTCAGGCGGTCTGATGGTCGGTACAAAGACTACCTATGTGAAAGGAAAATACATGAAGCAGAAAGCAATCGGAAAATACCGCTCTGTGGTCCGTATTGAGCTGGATAAGCGGGTAAGGGAGGCGTTCAAATGACTTTTACATTGGATCATATTGTAAACAGCCTTGCAGGCGTCCTTACTTCCAGATACCCGACGTATCCGGTTTATGACAGTCCCAATCCCCAGGGAACAGAACCACCCTGCTTTTTTATTTTTTTCATGCCCTCTACCATAGAGGGGCAGGTGGGGGAGCGGTTCCTGCGTGATCTGGGTGTGGACATTGTGTTTGTTCAGGAACGTAACATTGTTAATGCCAACGCAGAGATTCTCCAGATTGCAGATTATCTGGATTCGGTACTGGAATTGTTCCCTTATTCAGATGGAGGCAGTGAAACAGCATGGATACGGACCTATGAGAGGCAGTGGCAGACGGAAGACGGGGAGCTGCATTATCAATTTCACATCAGGGAACGGGTGCGGCTGCCGGAGGAAGGAAATCCAATGCAGGAAATGGAGGGACGTTATGGCATCAAAGGCAAATAAGAGTACAGAGTCTAAGTCTACTGTTGCGACGCCGCACAAAAGAGACGGACAAAAATACTCCACCAGTAAACTGTTGAAAAGCAAGCATTTGGCCGGGTATCAGCGGGATTTTGCCAGGGTGATCCTGACAGAACCAGAATATACTATCGAAGAGGCAAGAAAGCTTTTAGATGAGAGATTAAAGGACAAATAAAAAGCCGCCCATTTAGGACGGCCTTTAGGATTATGCCCGGAGCTTTGCAAGGAGGGCTTCCTGGAGAGTTTGAGAAAAGTTGATGCCTTGCTCCAAGGCGGCTTTGTTTAACCATGCCGGAATGGACAGGGTCTTTTTTACAGATTTCTCAAAGTGCTCTTTTGCATAAGCTTCCACATCGACAGACACCATGTTTATAAAGTAAGAAGGAATGGGAGAATCTTCATAAAATTCTTTTAGCTGTGCTTCTACAGAGAGGGTATTCATTTCGGAAGCAGTTGGGATTGGTTCATTTTCTTTTTTGCAGTCATAAAGATAGCCTGCCAGACAGTCTACAGCCATTTCCATAGCATCTTCTAAAGTATCTCCACAGGTAGCAAGCCAGTTAAGATCGGGGAAGAAAATAGAGTAGCCGTTTTCTTCTTTGCAGAAACAAGCTGGATACACAGATAACATATACATACCTCCTGTTTTAGGGTGGCAGGGCTATTTCAGCCCCGCCTGTTTTAAGATGGAATTTTCAGTGCCTTTTGGCAATTCTTTTGAATGAAAAGGAATCGTAACTTTTCCTGATTTTGTCGGGTGTGTATAATGCCGGTGGGATCCGGTCTGAGATTTAAACACCCAACCATCGGAGAGGATGATTCTTTCCATTTCGATTGGCTTTTTGGGCATTTCCTATTCCTCCTTACAATCAGTATTATACCACGCAATACGTATAAAATCAATACGTATTATATAGAAAGAGAGGTCAAAAATGGCAGGAGGCACATGGACAAGCCAGAACAAAGCCCAGCCGGGTGTATACATCAACACCAAGTCGCAGGGCAACATCAGGGCAAATATTGGAACACGGGGGATTGTAGCGATCGCAGAACCTCTTTCCTGGGGACCGTCAGGGATTGTACAGACGATTATCCCAGGAGAGGATCTGACACCATATATCGGCTACGATATTACAAGTGAAAAAGCGCTGTTCCTCAGGGAAATGATGAAGGGAAGCGATACCACGGCAGGGCCATCAAAAATCCTTCTATACCGCCCCAAAGGAACCAGTGGGGCAAAAGCAACTGCAACAATCGGGACATTGACCGCAACGGCTGTGTATGACGGTGTACGGGGAAATGATATTGCCATTATTATTTCGGCGGATCCGGATGAAGAAAAGACTTTCCAGGTCGCAACTGTAGTTGATGGATCTGTGAGAGATGAACAGACAGTCAAGACGGCAGAAGAGCTTGTAGGGAATGTGTGGGTTGTATTTAGCGGATCCGGAGAGCTTGAAGCGACCGCAGGGAAAAAGTTGACAGGAGGAAAGGACCCTACTGTAGCAACCACGGATTATGCCGCATGGCTCACGGCAATGGAGCCATATAAGTTTGATGTAATGGTCTATGACGGTGAGGATAAGACAACGATTCAGGCAGTAGCTGCTTTTGTCAAGCGTGTCTCAAACAATGTGGGACTGAAATGTCAGGCGGTTATGGCCGATGCTTCTGTATCAAATAGTGAGTGGGTAATTTCAGTCAAGAACGGAGTTAAGCTGGACGATGGAACCGTATTAACTCCGCAGCAAGCAACGTGGTGGTTAGGCGGAGCAGAGGCAGGAGCGTTGTATAACCAGTCTCTGACCTATTCTCGTTATCCCAACGCGCTGGAAGCCTGCCCGAAGCTGACGGATGCGCAGATCGAAGAGGCAATTAAGGCCGGGGAAATTGTTTTTATTGATACCTTTGACAAAGTTAAGGTATGCACAGATATTAACACATTTACCAGCTTTGCAGTGGATAAGGGTGAGGAATATTCCAAAAACCGTGTTATGCGGGTGCTGAATCAGTTCTGCAATGATGTATATGAGCATTTCAGTAATTATTTCATCGGCAAGGTAAGTAATGATGAGACCGGCCGCAGCCTGCTAAAAGGCTGGATTGTAGGGTATCTGAACGATATGCAGGCAAATAGCGGTGTCCAGAACTTTGAGGCTGAGGATGTAACGGTGGAGGCCGGAAATAGCATTGATGCAGTTCTGATCGCCGTGAAAATCCAGCCGGTGGACAGCATCGAGAAGATCTTCATGACGGTTACAGTATCTGTAAACGTTGAAGCAGAATAGGAGGTAGTACATGAGCTTTTTACTTGAACGGGACGCCCTAAATGGAAAGGCAGGAAGCGGGTTCATGACAATTGATGGCGAAAACCATGAGATGTTTGGACTAAAAAAATTTGATTCCAATGCAGAATTTCAGGAATCTGACTTTAAGGTAGTAGGGACCCGTCTGGTCCAGAAAAAGACTACGGGCGTATCTCTGACAGGTTCCATGACCATTTATTATGGAACGCCGCATTTCCTGCGAATGCTTCAGGATTATTTGAAGACAGGGAAGTTACCATATTTTACGATCCAGATCACAAATGATGATCCATCTTCCACGGTAGGGACGCAGACAGTGGTATTTTACAATGTAAAACTTCAGAAACTCCCCATTTCATCTCTGGATGCAGACGCTGATTTTCTGGAGATGGAAGTAGGATTTTCTTACACAAATATCGAGGTTCTGAATTGGTTTAAAGACCCGGAACAGTTAGGAGGTTGAAATTATTATGGGAGATATTAAAGCATTCCTGCTTCCGCCGGTTATGGAGGAAACGAAAGAGGTAGTAATTACAAAAAGAGCAGTAGGGGAGGATGGCAAGCCAGTACCGTTTGTGATTCGTGTAATTGATCAGGAGACGAATAACCGTCTGATTAAGCAGGCTACTCGAAAGAGCAAGATGAATGGCCAGCTGATCCGGGAACTTGATGATGATAAGTACGGAAAGCTGTTAGTAGGAGCCTGTGTTGTAAGCCCTAATTTTAAGGATTCCGAATTATGCGCACATTACAAAGTAGTGGATCCGCTGGATGTACCAGGGCGTATGTTGACTGTTGGGGAGTACAACCGATTAGTCAGGGAGATCAAGAAGATCAATGATTTAGTGACCGATGATGAAGAACTGAGTGAACTGGATGAAGAAGCAAAAAACTAGTAGCGGAAAATACCATGACGGTACAGCTTATGCAAAGAATGCTGTGTGATCATGGTATTTTCCCAAGTGAAGTTATGAATCTGAGAATACAGGAACGGCTTCTTATGGCGGCTCTTCTGGAGAAAGAACATAAAGAGATCAAGAAAAAGACAAGGGGGTAAAATTGATGGGGAAAATAAATGAAACACTTACATTGACAGATCAGTTTTCTTCCTCTTTCCATACATTCATCAATCTGGGGGAGCAGGCTCTTTCAAGCCTGATTTCTGTCAACAATGGCATAACAGATCTGGCCTCACAGTCTGCCCGTGAATCGGAGAAAACCAGACAGTCCATTGATGGAGTAACACAGAGTATCAATCAGATGTCCGATGCACTCCAGTATATTTCTGTACAGGGAATGAATGAGATCAAACAGACGATCCAGCAGATTGATGTAAATCAGCGGAATCATACAGAAGAAACCAAACGGACAGGCAGAGCAGCAGGTGATCTTCTTCGGACATTCCGCCAGATCGCAGTAGCAACTGGTGCGGTAAGTTTGGTAAGATCCTTCTTAGGGGTTGCTGATCAGCAGACACAGATTACAGCCCGCCTGAATTTAATGAATGATGGGCTTCAGTCCACAGCCGAATTGCAGGATATGATCTATGTGTCGGCGCAGCGTACCCGGTCTGCATATGATGCTACGGCACAGGTGGTAGCTGGCCTGGGACAGCGTGCCGGTAAGGCATTTTCCTCCAGTGTAGAGATTGTCCAGTTTGCGGAAAACTTAAATAAGCAGTTTAAGATTGCAGGTGCATCGCAGCAGGAGATTTCCTCAGCATCCCTGCAGCTGACCCAGGCAATGGGTGCTGGTGTGCTCCGCGGTGAGGAATTGAATGCAATCTTTGAGGCAGCGCCCAATATCATCCAAACGATTGCGGATTACCTGGGAGAGGACATAGGTAAAATCCGGGATATGGCATCAGAGGGACAGATTACGGCAGAAGTAGTAAAAAATGCTATGCTGAAAGCGACGGATGAGATAGATGCACAATTTCAAGAGATGCCTATGACACTGGCAGAAGCTTTTACCATGGGAAAAAACGCAATTCAAAAAAACTTGCAGGATAGCTTTTCTGGATGGAGTGAATTCTTGAATTCAGACGAAGGTCAGCAGGCTATTATGCAGGCAATTACCTTGTTCACAGTTCTTGCACAGATAGGAGTTGGGACGTTATCTGCGATTGGTCAGGGCGCTTTGTGGGTATCCAATAATCTGGATTTTATTTTACCTATATTGGCGGCAATAGGGGTGGCGCTTGTCATATTGAATGGACAAGCGATTTTAGCAGGCATGGCCAATGTAGGAAGTGCATTGGCATCAGCTGCAGCCTGGGCGGCAGCAAACTGGCAGATATTACTGCTGATAGCTGTTTTTTCAGCAGCCCTGATTGCCGCCCAACAATTTGGATTCGGAATGCAGGAAGTCGGGAGCTTTGTTGGACAAATTTTAGGATTGCTGTATGCAGTCGGCTACAATGTCTTTGCATCTCTCTGGAATGTGATTGCTGCATTTGCGGAGTTCTTTGCGAATGTTTGGAACGATCCTCTGGGAGCGACCGCCCGGTTATTTTTTGATGTATTTGATACAATTTTGGGAATTGTCGAAACAACAGCCGGAGCCATTGATGCACTTTTGGGAACGGATATGGCCAGTGTTGTATCCGGATTCCGCGGCAAGATGTCCGGCTGGGTTGATGATACATTCGGAGAAAATGCAGTCCAGATCAAACGTATGTCAGAACTCGATGTGGTTGCGACGTCGCAACAATGGGGGGATGTTGGTGCAAGTCTGGGGGCTAAGCTGGACAACATGGATCTCAGCCTGGAGTCATTGACGGATAATCTGGGAGGCCTGAATGGTTTTGACGCATCATCTATCCCAACTGTGGACAACCTTGGAGACATTGGCAAGGTTGGGAAAGTCGGCAAGATCGAAGATGATGTAAAGCTTTCCGATGAAGATATCAAGATCTACAGGGATTTGGCAGAACGCCGCTATATGAATAACATAGAGCTTCAGACTATGGCGCCGCAGATCCATGTGTCCATTCCGGAAAGCGCTGCCAAGAATCTGACTGCCAGTGATATTGCGGATAAATTGAAAGCGATCCTGATCGAACAGGCTGCTGCCGGAACAGCAGTATCGCACGGATAGGAGGATGGGATGGGACAGCTTAAAAATACAACTTCCATCTATCTGAAATTTGGAAGTACAAAGATCCGGATACCGGTCAATCCGGAGGAGATTGAAATTAAATATCCAAGCAATAACAAGAAACAGGATATCATCGGCGTGGGAGAGGTTGTTGTGCAGAAGCGGCCAGGCTTAAGAGAAGTTTCCTGGAAAGGCTTTTTCCCTGGCGAGAATAGTGCAGATCCTTATATCAATAAGGGCGCAAAAAGCCCGCAGTGGTATGAGAAGCAGATCAGTAAGGCAATGAAGGGCAAACAGAAGGGGCGGCTTATTATCAGCCGCTCGGATCTGTACGATACAAATATGCGCTGTATTATCAGTCAATTCGAGACTACCGATAAGGGTGGAGAGCCGGGAGATATGTACTATTCGCTGGAGCTGCAGGAGTACAGGGATTACGCTCCGCAAACCGTCAGCATCGTTACAACCCCGCCTCCGGCGTCCGGAGGAGAACCGGTTCAAAGCGATGCATCCACAGAGCAGCAGAGGGCAGTGGAAACGCCGGTGCTGCGGGTAGGGGCGTCTGTAGTGGTAAATGGGGAATACTGTTATGACAGCTACGGCGGAAAGCCTCATGGTACAGCGAATAATATAAGCACTACCGTGACACGGATTGTCTCCGGAAATCCTTATCCGGTTCATGTTGGCTCTTATGGATGGGTACAGGAAAGCCAGCTTCAGATAACAGGGTGATTCGTATGAGCAGTATAACATTACAGGTCCAGACAACGGGACCGGCTCCAGGTGGGGCCACACAGACAGTAATTACAGATTACGCGACCACAGCCCGGGAAATTGAACTTATAACAGAGCGGTTTGATACACCGGGCTCCCTCACCTTTACCTGTCTGGAAGACAGCGGGGTCGCTATTCCGGAAGGGAGCTCCGTAGAGTTTTCCGTGGAAGGGGTAAAGATGTTTAAAGGGTATATTTTTACCGCAGAACGTAATAAGGACGGAGAGGTGTCATATACGGCCAGAGATCAGCTGAGATACCTGAAAGCGAATGCCAGTTATCTGTTCCAGAATATGACCCTGCCCCAGATCATCGGGCAGATCGCAGCGGATTTTGGCCTGAAAGTGGGGGCCATGGAGGATACGGGTTATGCGTTCCCGTATCTGGACAAGGAAAATGAGGGATGTCTGGATATTATATTTGACGCCCTGGCCCAAACGATTGTGCAGACCGGAAAGATCTATAATTTCTATGATAATTGCGGAGAGCTGTGTCTGACGGAAGCAAAGAATATGTTCATTACTACGCTTTTGGGAGATAAAAGCCTGGTAACAGATTATACCTATAAGCGGGATATTGACAGCAATACATATAACCGCGTGAAGCTGGTGCGTAAAAATAAGAACAGCGGCCGGACGGATGCCTATATACATGAGGACAGCGATACCATTAAGAAATGGGGTCTGCTCCAGTATTATGATGAGGTAGACGAAAATCTGAACGAAGCCCAGATCGATGAGATGTGTAGGCAGTATCTGCAATATTACAACCGGGTGCTGCAAACATTATCGCTGGATTCGATTGGTATTCCGGGTCTTCGGGCCGGGATGATTATTCCGGTGAGGATCGGGGCTGTGGATGGCCTTGCTGTTTCACGGCTTATGATAGCAGAAAAGGTAACACATACCTTTGAGGGGGATGAACACGATCATACCATGAGTATTGAAGTGAAAGACTTTGGACAGTTGGGAGGAATAAATATTGTCTAATCTATTAGGTGTAATGCAGGAAATCATGCAGGAAAATCAGAAAGCAATGAAGCCTACGGAGGTTGCGTTCGGAACTGTGGCTACGGTATCGCCTCTTTCCATTCTGGTAGACGGAACCTCCCAGCCCAAGCCGGAGGCCGGACTGATCCTTACAGAATCCGTAATCCCGAAGACCGTTCAGGTGCAGGGAGGCGGTGGAGGGGCCGTTGCAGTCAATAAAGGGCTGGCTGTAGGGGACAAGGTTGTTATGCTGCGGGTTTCCCGTGGGAACCGTTACATTGTCCTTTCCAAGGCACAGTAAGGAGGAAGTATGGCAACATTACCCGATGGCGTAGGTCTGGATGCATCCTTAAAGCATATAGAGCAGCCTACAAACACATTCCTGATCGACTGGTCTTCCAGACAGATTTCCGGGATGGACGAGGGACTGGGAGCTATGAGGCAGGCGGTAGAAATTATTCTACAGAATGAGCGCTTCCGCTGGCAGATCTATGACAGCAATTTTGGGACTGAACTGGAGGATTTGGTCGGAGAAGAATATGATTATATTGTAAGTGAGCTTCCCCGCAGGATCGAGGAGGCTTTTTCTTTGGATAACAGGATTTTATCAGTGGAGAATTTTAAATGCTTGGAACAGAACAGTGGAATTCTGACAGTATCATTTGACGTTGTAACTGTATACGGGACTTTTTCAGAGGAGGTGGAAATGTGATTGATTTTAAAGGATATACCCAAAAGGCAATACAGACGCAGTTGTTAGGACGGGTATCTGATAAGATCGACAGGCGTCAGGGAAGTATCATCCAGACTGCGCTTGGACCGGTTGCCTGGTATCTGGAAGGCTTGTATATGCTGTTGTCACAGGTACAGGAAAATGCTTATGCAGGTACTGCAGTAGGGGAGTATCTGGATTATGTCTGTGCGGAACGCAACATAGTCCGGAAAGCGCCTACTCCGGCGGTACGGCAGGGGACATTCAACGTGGAGATTCCCGAAGGATCCCTGTTTAAGACCATCAACGGGGCAGCATCTGTCATATTTAGGAGCGGTGGACTGATAAGCAGCGAAAAAGACCGGTATGTGTATGAAATGACCTGTTCAGTGCCGGGAACCATAGGAAATTCTTATACCGGCAATATGCTTCCCATTACGGCGGTTTCCGGCCTTACAAGTGCAGAGCTTGGGGAAATTAAAACTCCGGGGTCAGATGAGGAAAACGATGATTCCCTGCGGGCACGGTTTTTCGAGAGTTTCGATGTGGCTTCCTTTGGCGGAAATATAGCTGCTTACAGAAACACAATCCTTGCCATTGAAGGAGTAGGAGCTGTACAGGTATATCCTGCATGGAAGGGCGGGGGAACGGTGCTGTGCAGCATTCTGGACAGTGAATTAACACCGGCAGAGAGCGGACTTGTTGCACAGGTGCAAAAAGCAATCTGTCCTCCGGAGCAGGGCGGATCTGAACCTTCAGGAAATGGTTACGGCATGGCGCCCATTGGAGCAGCAGTGACGATCACAACAGCGACGAATCTGACCCTTAACATATCCGTATCAATTCAGCTGGCGGCTACGGTAAGGATTGGAGCAGAAGCCTACCAGGAACAGATTGAGCAGAAAATACAGGCGTATTTATTATCTGTGTGCAGGACCTGGGGGAATGCGATCAAAGGGCAGAAAATCGAATATGTGGTAGCCGTGTATGCATCCAGGATCGTGGCATCTATCTTGGAAATCCCGGATATTGTCAATGTTACGGATGTTTTAATCAATGGATCTTCAGGAGATCTGACATTGACAGAGACCGCGCAATTGCAGCAGATTCCTTCTCTTGGGGAGGTGACGGTTCATGAAAATTGATTTAATGCAGACACTTCCGGAATATTTCCGTGAGATCCTGGAATTTAAGGAGCTTATGAAAACGGATCAGGCTGTGCTTGCAGAGTTGGAGGCCAATATAGAGCAGATCCGAAAAAATTTTTATATCCAAACAGCAGATGAGTCTACATTGGCACAGAAAGAGGCACTGTTTGATATATTTGCATCTCCAGGTGAAACAATTGAATATCGCAGGCAGAGATTATTACAGAAATACAACACGATCGTCCCGTTTTCTATCGACTTTTTGATGGATCAGTTAAAGGAATTGTTTGGAGAAGATTTTACCCTCAGTGTAGATGCCGTGGCCTGTAAGCTGGAGATTTCGGTTACATCTTCGAGATATGGGGCGGTTGATCTGCTGTATAACCTGCTCTGGGATGTTATACCGGCGCATATAGAGATACATGCAAATCAGCAGGTTAATAATTATAGTTCCGCAGGACTATATATTGGCGGTGTCATGTCCAGTGCATTTATGCAGACAATATAGGAGGCTATTATGGGAGTATATAAAAAAGCAGTCATTACAGAAGCGGGAGAAGCATTGGCAGCCAGAGCGGTGTCTGGTGAGGTTACGATACAGTTTTCCCATGCAGGAACATCATCGTATGCATATTCCGAAGGTACAAACTTAAAAAAACTGACAGAACTTCAGGATGTGAAACAGACGGTGATTCCATCTAATGTGCAAATCGCAAATGATACACTGATTAGTATCCGAACGATGTTTGATAATAGTGAGATCACGCAGGAATATCTGATACAAAATGTGGGTATCTATGCGTCAGATGGGGAAACGGAGATATTGTTTGCAGTCTGCCAAGCGACCACTCCGGATCAGATGCCCGCTTTCAATGGAGTTGCCCCTTCGTCTTTTATTTATAATGTTCAGATCAGCATAGCTCAGGCGGATCAGCTGTCTATTTCAATCAATACAGCAGGTGTAGCTACTGTACAGGACGTGCTTGATCTGGAGAAAAAAATGGAAGAGAAGAAAATGGATTCTTCTGGTGGTGATGCATCTGATACAGTGGCATCAGTAGAAGAACCAAATTCGGAGGAAGAAAAGTATCCAGATATTGGTAGCAAGGGAAGTATGAAAAACATTCTGGGAAATTTATACCGATGGGTTAAGACTTTGAAGGCAGATAAGGTTGATTCCGCAGGCGGCGACACAGCAGAAACGGTGATTTCGGCGTTTGAAGCATCTTCTGAGAACTTTCCGGTGCCGGCCGTCAAGGAAAAGGCAAAGACCAGATGGGGAAAAGTAAAGAAGTTTTGCGAAGATTTTAAGGCATGGATGACTGGCGTATGCCTGTTGGGGCATATTGTCAATAACTGTGTCACAAACAACCCTAACCTGCCGCTTTCGGCGGCTCAGGGTAAGGCCTTGATGGACCTTTATACTGTGCTCAATACCAACACGTCAAAAGTCGGACATATTCATGACGAGCGATATTACACAGAAACTGAAGTAAATAATAGGTTGAATGAATATCTACTTTTTAAAACATATAAATTGAATGTCAATATCAATGGCGTTGTAGCTATCGGATCTATGGATATAAATATATCCGGATATACCCCAATTGGGGTTACTGGCTGGGAAAATGGCAGTAATACTGCTACTTTTTTACAGCGTTGTGAAATTGAAGGAAATACATTATGGTATACTGTTCGTTCTCTTTTAAACACGCATCTATCGGCTAACGTATATATAGATGCAACGGTACTCTATCGGCGATTATAAGCGGCCCCAAGGAGTCCACCCAGACTGATATGTAAAGGATCTCTGATATGTAGCACCTGTGGTAATTGCCACCTGAGCTCCCTTAAGATTTCCATTGTTATTATCGTGGACCCCTAATACACAAGCCCAGTAACCTATCTCCGAAATTGTAACCTGCGATCTCGAAACATATATTTCTATATCATATCCTGATAAATTGAGGTATTTAGGCGGATCATCGAGATATTTACTGGGTAGATATTTTAATATACTTAGTAAAGTTTCACCGGTTGTCAGAGCAGTAAAGCGCCTGTCAATTTCGGATTCTGTGTAATACCGTTCATCGTGAGTGTGTCCGATTTTCGATGAGTTGGTATTATGCCCTACAGCCCCGAATCCCCTTCTGTATAACTATTCCATACAATTCTCTGCTGGGCGCAACCCAGCAAGAGGCGCACAGCAAATAAGCCTCCCTTCTGGCAGGCTAAAAAAATCAATCAGAATCTATCACTTATGATGCTGCATACATATCATATTCGTATTTTAATCGTCCCTGACTATTTTTCGCATAGATGCGAGTGGTTTCCGTGCTGGCATGGCCCATGATATCGCACAGAGTAGGGAGCGGCATCCCCTTATTTAATGCACGGGTAGCAAAAGTATGGCGAAGTAGATGCGGAAATACCCGCTTGGTAATCCCTGCCCGTTGTGCTATGGCCCGGATTACATTCTCCAAAGCATTCTTTTTTAATCCTTGGTGTGGCGCTCTCAGAGAAAGAATCACAGATCCAGACCGCCGCCCATCCAAATACCGCTCCAAATATTCCAGAGCTCTATCCGAAAAGAATACAATCCGCTCCTTCTGGCCTTTTCCCAGCACCTTCACAGATCCACTCTCCAGATCAATCTCTTCCACCCGCATCCCAACGACCTCCGAAACGCGGCAGCCGGTAGCCAAAAACAATTCCAGTACCAAATTATCCCGGATGTTTTCCCCGCAGGCAATCCGCATCTTCTCCACTTCCCGACTGTTCAGCGCCTCCCGCACCTCAGCTACATACTTAATCGGGTCTATAGTAGCCATAGGATTACGGCTTATATAGCCCCGGTCATGCAGGAACGTGAAGAAGCTGCTACAGATCAGGCGCTTATGGTCCTTGGTACTGCCGCTGATCTGCCGGGCCTCTGCATAGGCATTAAGACAGGATACAATATCATCCCCTGTAATCTCCTGCACAGGCTTACCGACATAAACCAACAGCTCTCTTAAAAATGTCCCATACTGTCGAATGGTACTCTTGGAATAGCCACCGAAGATCATGCGGGACATAAAAATATCATATTCCGGCCAGCTTACCACCTCTGTGCTCAGTCCCGTTTCCCTCTTACTAACATCATAATCCCGCAACACTGCCGATAATGCTCCATCAATCACCTGCAGAACAGGCCGTTCCAGCTCACGGGCCAGTCTTGCCATCAGATCATCTTTTAATTTGATCTCATCCATACACGCATCCTCCTTATATTGATACCTTAATTCTAAGGCAGAGGGATGCATATATGGTAGACTGCTTTAATGTGCGCAATACCAAGCAAAATGAGGCTGATAGAAATATCGAACTTTTAACTACAGGCATTTCTCCAAAAGATAACGATATCCTAAACTGGTTAATCGCGGACGGGCATAGAAGAACTATCTGGAAAATAAAAGGTAGCTCTATGGTTGGGGCACCAAATAACACAAGCGAATGGTGCTGTTTGAATTTTTTGGAAAATACAAAATCTCGTGGAATTGCAATATGCTTTGAATACGGTGGAACAGCTGTCAAATACAGGTCTTACTTCAAGGAAAATGGTGGGGTCAAATGGCACGGACCGGATTGGGTGGATATTCATTCCTAAATCAGAGATTCATGTGTGGAAGTATTATTTTGTGACAAGTGTTTTTACTATGCCATTTACATCTAACTTTAATTGCATATCTGTATCCAGAAACAAAACAACACCTCCGGTCTTATAACAGTCTAAATACATACTTGGCCTTGCATCAGGGTTAATATCCGTTCGAGCTCTGATGGTAAAAGCAGCATTATCTACCCTTGCACCAAATAGGCCAGAATCTAAAAACTGCTGCTTTGTAAAGGTATTAGATTCGTCTTTTTTAGAGGCCTTGGTATTGAGCACAACAGTATAAAAATTCATACGCAATTTCTATTTATAAATTTCCCCATCTGTGTTCAATACCAAGCTCCAAAAGCTCGAAACAGATGTGGAACGCAGAAGCTCATTTAATATTGCAAGCGATTGTAATTTTCCGTACGGGTTAAGTATCTATTGTGATGGCACAACCTTAAATACTCCATTCAAACAGGGATTGACTCAGGCTCAAGAAGGTCGCTGTTTGTCTGTAAAAGGATTTGAGGCCAACGTATATAATTCACAGCTTTTTATAACAAATGGCGCGGGAATATTCTATAGATATGTTAATTCGGGAGTATGGAGCAACTGGGAAAAAGCGTAAGCCCACTCTGTATAAGTTAACTCGCGCTCAGATTTCGTGCCATTCTGTAAATCCGAACGCGTTTCCATTATAATATATGTTTCGTTGAATCGGTCGAACGTTGTTTGCAGTACCTTCTCCCATAAAATAGTAGGCAGTTTGAATTCTGTAATATGCTTGCGCTTCTGTCGTAATTGCCTTGTTATGCAGAATCCATCTGTATTTCTTTCCGTCAATGGTAGTATACAGATTGTAATATCCGTCGTTAACTATGGAATCTGGAGATGTGTTTTCTGGAAGATCTACCGCTTTGAGTGTTGTATCCCATAATTTATTAATGATTTTATCGCTCTCATTTTGCTTGGTATTACACACAATAAAAACGAAAATTCAGGTCCCTTTGGGGCCTTTTATTATACATAAAAATACAAAATCATAGAAAGGAAGGATGCCAAATGGAAAAAATCAAAATCCATGATACTGAATATGAAATCATCAGTATTATGCCGGCAGCCACAAACGTGCTGCGGATTGAATTTGCAGACGCAGTGCCGGAAAAATGGGGGGATATCACCACGTATACAGTTGGTGGGATGGAGGCTGGATACATCAGCGGATATGACACGTTGTATCGTGCAGATGGTCAGATGATTTACCTGAGTAATGATGGCAGTGTGTATGAGCCGCCAGAGGAACAGGGGCTGATTGATGAACCGATGTTAATCGAGGAGGCGGAAGGATAATGGAATACATAGAGACGATCCTCGCCATTTGCGGAGGAATAAGTATTATAGGTGGAGCCGGTGCGGTTATCGTTAAGGTAATCAAGCCGGCTTTTCATCTGACAGCACGAGTCCAGAAACTGGAAGAGCATTCGGACAAGGATTACAAGCGTCTGGTTGCTCTGGAAAATATGCAGAAACAGCAATCCAAGAGTCTTGCAGCTCTGCTCAATCATCAGATCACCGGTAATGGAGTAGAAGCGATGAAGCAGATCCGGGACGAGCTGTTGGAATCTATCATAGATCAATGAAGGGAGGTGAGGAGAATGAAAGAGAAACTGGCGAAGCTGATTGATGTGAAGTCTATCATGACTTTGGCACTGACTGCGGGTTTTGTGGGTCTGACCTGTACCGGAGAGATTTCCGGGCAGGAATACCTTACAATCTTTACTATGATTGTAGGGTTCTACTTCGGAACTCAGACACAGAAAGCAGAGAAGAAGTAAGGAGGTGATCCATCTATCTCCCGATTCGGCAGGGTTAGAGCCGGAAAGAAACTATCACATAGTATTTAAAGGAAAGAGAGGATAAGAAACTATGGCAAATTTAACAGGCAAACATCAGGACAAGATCCCCGGAATGGGCGGATATGTAAACGCAGGACCAGATCTGCAGCCCAAACAGCCAACCCCGTATCTGTACGATGCCCCGTGTGATGTACCGCATCCGGACAAGCATCAGAGCGGCGTGGGTGGCCCATCTGACCGCAACAATAATGGTGTGGATGACAGCGAGGAGTAAGCAAGTTGCACCAGTACAACAGGCCCTTGGGATTCCTTGGGCCTTTTCCATTTTGGAGGATTATCATGGAAATACGAAAAGAGATTAAGCAGATAAACTGTTACGCAGGTCAAAACCGCCCAGCATGGATCGTGATCCACGAGACGGACAACTACAAGATGGGTGCAGGTGCCCTTAAACACTCCGAAGCCCATCGAAACGGCAACCTGTCCACTTCAGTCCACTGGTATGTGGACGATACGGTAGCAGTACAGACCTTAGATTACAGAGACGGGGCCTATGCAGTAGGTAGGCAGTACGGTACGCCTCTGGTGCCGGGAGTAACCAACACCAACAGCATTAACATCGAGATCTGCGTCAATCCAGACTCTGATTACGATCAGGCCCGGGCAAACTGCATTAAGCTTGTACGCCAGATCATGGCGGAGACAGGGATCGGGGCAGACCATGTGATCCGGCACTATGATGCCAAACGCAAGCACTGCCCCCGTAAGATGCTGGATCAGCCGCAGTTATGGACAGACTTCAAGGCAGCGTTGTCAGAACCTGTAAAGAAATCAGGCTGGCAGCAGGAAGATGGTGGATGGCGGTATTACCTTGGCAACGGTCAGCCAGTCCGCAATGACTGGTACTGGCATGATGGTAAGTGGTACTGGTTTGACGGCTCCGGCATAATGGTGCATGATACATGGTACAAGTATAAAGACCACTGGTACTATCTGGGCGCTGATGGTGCTATGGTAACAGGCCAGCAGACCATCGACGGCAAGTGGTATATCATGGACGATCAGGGCCGGATGGTTGTGGAGCCGGTGACGCTTACTCCAGATCAGGATGGAGCGCTGCAGTGGCCGGGACTGGCGGAGTAGGGGCGAAAGCGGCAGTCTTTGGAAGGCTGCCGCTCATATTTTTATTATGCGTCTGGATCGGATCATCGTGGGAGAGGTAAGAGGCGCCGAGGCTCTGGATATGTTGCAGGCTATGAACACAGGCCATCCGGGTTCTCTCTCAACGGGCCACAGCAATTCAGCCAGAGATATGCTGAACCGTCTGGAAACTATGGTTTTAATGGGAGCCAGACTGCCGCTGGAGGCGGTCCGAAGCCAGATCGCTTCGGCTTTGGATATTCTGGTTCATCTGGGACGGCTGGGAGACGGAAGCAGAAAGGTACTTTCCATTGTGGAGGTAAGAGGTATATCTATGGGAGAAATAGAAACAGAGGAGCTGTACAGATATGACAGAGAAACAGGGCGGCTTGAAAAGACGGGTGAACTTAAAAATAGGGAAAAGCTTGGAGATACAGGAAATTGTTAGGATAAAAGGGAAAAAATGGGAGAAAACTGCCGTGAAAACCGGGAGAAAAGGGCAGCCAGGCAGGAGGATTTCCCTGCGGGGCAGCCCGAAGCCCCGGGCTCCGGATGGAGAGGATTACCGGGTTTACCGTTTGTCTGCTAAAGAATATATGGGGCTTTCGGCAATCGGACTGGGGCTTTGCGGTCTTACTGCCTATGTGTTTTACCGGAGTTTTTTTGCCTTTATTCTCCTTATGCCTCTTGGTTTTTTGTATCCTATTTATAAAAAGAAGGATCTGAAAAAGAAAAGGTTGCGGCAGCTGACGCTGCAGTTTAAAGAGGCGATCCAGGTTTTATCTTCTTTTTTAAGCGCAGGATATTCGCTGGAAAATGGTCTTTTTATGAGCGTGCGGGAATTGGAAGCGCTGTACGGAAAAGACGCTATGATCACAGAAGAATTTGAACGTCTGGCAGCAGGGGTTCGGATGAACCGGCCGGTGGAGCAGCTTCTTGCCGAATTTGGAGAACGGAGCGGGATTCAGGATGTGGATCACTTTGCTCAGGTATTTGGAATGGCCCGCAGAAGTGGTGGGGAGCTGGTAGAGATCATACGGCAGAGCGCAGGGGTAATCCGGGATAAGATCCAGGTTCAGGAAGAAATACAGACCATGACAGCGGCACGGATCTTTGAACAGAAGATCATGAATGGCATTCCTTTTGGAATGATTCTCTATATTGATTTCACCTCTCCGGGATTTTTTGACATTATGTATGGAACCTGGATGGGAAGACTGATTATGACCTTATGTCTGGCTTTTTATATGGGAGCAGTCATGCTGTCTGGAAAGATTCTGGATATTGAGATATAAGGGGGCAAAGAATTGAAGAAATGGAGTGGGAGAAGGGAAGGCTTCTGGAAAAGGGAAACAATGTCACGCTGGAAAAAGCAGCTGGCATGTGCGGCCGCAGGACTGTTTTTAGGTATTTTAGCCCAGTATTCAGGGGGATTTGATCCGGTTTTAAAGGACGGATACATTTTAAACAGAAATCCTTTGGGACAGGAAGAAGAGACATATCTGCTGGAAGTAAGGGGGCTGGCAGACAGCAGGGAGCCGGAGCGTCTGGAACTGATCCTTGAGGCAGAGCAATATACAGAGAAGGAGGCTGAGGCAGTTTATGAGCAGGTTATAGGGGAACTTCCGGGGTATATTTTAGGGGATAATCCTTCACTGGAAGAGGTGCGGCTGCCTTTAAAGCTTATTTCAGAGCTCCCGGAATATGGGGTAGATTTAAGCTGGCGGTCCGGCTCTCCTGATCTTTTAGGATCAGACGGACAGATACATGGGGAGGGAGTGCCGGAGCAAGGGGAGCAGGCAGTGCTTTTTGTGCGGCTCACAGACGGGAACTGGCCCAGAGAATATGAAATTCCTGTAAGGATAAAACCGCCTCTTATGACGCCGGTTCAGAGGGCTGCAAAAGATCTGGAAGAGCAGATAAAAGAGATGGAGCAGGACAGTCGGTATGAAAGTGCATTTTCCCTGCCTCAGTTTCAGGAGGGGAATCGGCTGAGCTATGATATTCCGGGAGGGCTTCCGCCCATCCTTTCTCTTACGGCACTTGGTCTGGCGGGAGCGTTTTTGATAACGCTTAAGGAAACGGTGGATCTGAAAAAACAGGAGGAACGCCGCAGACAGCAGATGCTCCTTGACTATTCAGAGGTTTTATCGCGTCTTATCATTTTTCTGGGGGCAGGAATGAGTATCCGAAGTGCCTGGGAACGGATTGCTGTTGATTACCGCCGGTCGGTGGAACATGGGGTGCACCAGAAGCGGTATATATATGAAGAAATGGTTCTGACGGAGAGCCAGTTAAAAAGCGGTGTTTCTGAAAGTCAGGCATTTTATGAATTTGGAAGCCGCTGTGGCCTGCAGCCGTATATGAAGCTGGCTGCCCTTTTGGAGCAGAGCCGGAAAAACGGGGCCAGAAGCTTAAGGGAACGGCTGCGCCTGGAAATGGCAGATGCCTTTGAACAGCGCAAACATCAGGCCAGACGGCTGGGGGAGGAAGCCGGAACGAGACTTTTAATTCCCCTGTTTCTTTTGCTGGCAGTAGTAATGGTAATGATTGCCGTTCCTGCCTGGCTGGCCTTTGGATAAAAACAGATTGATCAAATAAACGAGAAGGAGGAAAGAGCGTATGGAATTACAGAAGGACAGAGAAGATTTAAAGGACATTAGGGCGTTTGCGGCAGATGAATCCGGCGTGGGGGTGATTGAGCTGGTGCTGATACTGGTAGAAATATTTACCCCCTAATTCACACTATGTATTATGTAAATATAGTAAAAATAGCGGAAATAGAGTAACGGTATAGACGGGAGTGTATATGAAGTACAGTGGTAATAGTAAGGTGTATGGAATTAGGTATTTTAATGTATGGTTCTATTTATTTGCTGAAACAGAGATGGATGATTATAAGATTAACATGTTAGGCGAGAGCATAAACACAGGTAATTTGATGAAAATGAAAGATATTCATTGGTGGTGTATTAGGCATAACATAAAGTATAAGGTAATATTTAAGTACAGAAAAGAGTATCCAGTACAAGCTAATATATGGAATTTGTACACATATTGTCGTTTTAGGCTTGAGACTATACGATAAGTTATTACCTTTTTGTTAAAAGATATCGAAGAGACGGATACAAGATATAATTATATAATAAAAAAAATAACATTTGTAATTAGAATGTTGAGTCAACAAGGCATATGGTTTATAATAAAAAAAGAAAAATATTTTTGGATTAAAAATGATTAAAATTATGCATATTTATACAGGAGAAAGTGTTACATTATGGAGAAAAGTGAAATAGGAACAAACATTGATAAATTAGTAATTATTCTCGATACTAATATCCTTTTGTATTTATATAAATGTTCATTTAATGCGAGCCAAAATATAGTGGAGTTGTTTAGTAAAGTAAAAGAAAAAGTTGTAATACCTAGTAGGGTTTATAAGGAGTATTTGGTCCATAAAGATGAAGAGCAGGCAAAGATTGATAGAAAATATGATTCATTTACAAGAGATTTGAAAAAACAAGTAAATGAATTAAAAAATAAAATAAATGGGAGTATTTCTGAAAGCCGAAAATATGAGTTTCCTAATTGTGATTCACTGGAGACAGGGATTGGAACTTTTTTAAATAAAATTATTACGGCTATCTCAACATATGAGAATTCTTTATCTTCAGAGAAGCAGAATAAATCTGTTCAAATAGCAAATGTTGAGCAAATATTGCATTATTGGAGCAGTCAGGGAAAAATTAAATCAGAGCCTACCATTGTTCAATTAATGGAATACGTTAAAGAAGGAGAATTTAGATTTAGGTATAAAATGCCACCAGGGTATAAGGATGAGGAAGAAAAAGACAAAGAAGCAAAAAAAGATAGTAAAAAAGATAATTTTGAGGGAAGGATAAGAAAATATGGGGATTTATTTGTTTGGAAAGAAATCATTGATATTGGTAAGGAAAGGGAAGGAAAGGTAATTGTATTTTTAACAAATGATATAAAAGAAGATTGGTGGGTATTAAAAGGTGAACAATCCAATAAAGAAGCTGTTTGTATGAGAGAAGAATTACGCAAAGAGTACATTGCGATAACGGGTAGTGATAAAATCGAATTTATGACGTTGCCAAGATTTTATGAATTATTTTCTGATTATTATAAGATTTGTGACATAAAAACAACTTTAGAGTTGGAGTATCAGTCATATGTACAGGGACAAATTCGTACCAAATTTAAAGAACAGATTGAAGGAGAAATTATTAATAATTTAAAAGGAATAGAATGGGGAGAGGTAAGCACAGATTTTGAAGATATTATAGAGCCGGATATTGATATTGATGATCTATCAATTGAGGAGATAACCCTTCATTATGATGACGATGGGGAAACAGCAATATATGATATAAAGATTAGTGCGGAAACTTTTCCGATAGAAATGAAAAAAATAGATGATGAACTTGTCTTATGGATTGCGGAAGTACGAGTGAAAGGAAATCTTGCTATTCAGATACAGAGGGACTTGAGAAATTTAGAAGAGAGTGGAATTTCTTTCAAATCATTTTCATATGATGTACTTTCTAACAGAGATTCAGAGGAGGCACTTCTTGAAATCAAAGAGGAAGCTTTATCAGAAACAATGGATACATTAGAAGACTATTACAATCATTGATAAGGAAGCGGATATTATGTTAAATGTAACATGTAGAGACTTAGATGAGATAACAAAAGAAATTTTAGAACCTATTGTTCATGATTTTCAAACACGATATCCTCGTGTTGAAGGGGAGGCGTATTTGGGGTATCCGATATACTTTAATAGAGTTACCAATGAGAAAACATCGGTGGATATGGCATTGATAACAAAGATAGGTGTTTTCATATTTAATGTATTGAAAAATACGGTACCCAATTATGATGAGATACAGAATGATATATATTATAGAGTAAAGGAAAAATTTCAACGTTTGCCCCATTTGAGAAATGGAAAAAAATTGAAGTTTGAATTTTTTTCGATAACTTATTCAATGGAACAAATAACACCAATAGATGATTGTCCTATAGCATTTAGCGTAGAAGATGTCAGGGAATTTATTGCCGCCAATAAGCGACAAGAAGAATTTTCTGATTTTGACTACAACGCAATTCTTTCTGCGATTCAGGAAGCATACGGTCTTAATTATAGGGTTGAACGAGTAGGGGCTAAAATTGGTACAAAGGCCTATAAAATTAATGAAGCTAATGCTTTAATTGAAAAGTATGATCATGCTCAAATGGATGCAATATTAGGAGATACAACAGGAATTCAGAGAATAAGAGGCATGGCGGGTTCTGGGAAAACTATTGTGTTGGCAAGAAAAGCTGTGGAAATATATATGGCGCATAGAGATTGGACAATAGTAATAACATATTCAACTCGAGCGTTAAAAAATCAGCTTGTAAGATATATTAGTAAATTTTATGCGGATAAGAATGATGGAGAAATGTATGATACAGATAAAATTAAAGTGATGCAGGCATGGGGATCGGCATCCTCTGTTGGGGTATATTATGATGTGTGTGTACATCATGGATTAGAACCGCTTAATTTTACACAGGCTAAAACTAAATATGGTAAAAATAGAGCTTTTTCAAAGGCGTGTGAAGAGGTGATAAAAACTATTCCCAAAATGGAAAAGATGTATGATTGCATTCTGGTAGATGAGGCACAAGATTTCGATAAAAATTTCTTGTCATTATGTTTAAAAGTTCTTGGAGAAGAAAAACGACTTGTGTATGCTTATGATGAATTACAACAGTTAAATGAGGAAACGATGCCAACACCTAAAGAAATCTTTGGTGAAGAAATTCAAAACGATACGCCTTTAACTGTTTGTTATAGGAATCAAAGCCCTGTTATTGTTACAGCGCATGCAATAGGTATGGGAATGTATAGAGAAGGATACGATTTACCATTGCAAATGCCAAGTTCTCCCAACGTATGGGAAGCAATAGGATATGAAAGTTCAAAAGAGATTAGGGATGGTGAAGAAGTAACACTTTATAGGACAACAAGAACAAGTCCTGAATTATTGAAGGTAGATCGTAATGAAATTATAGAATTTTTGGCTTATGAGGATTTTACTGAATTGAAGAAAGCACTTATCCAATCATTACGAAATGATATTAATAAAGAAATGTTATTACCTTCTGATATTATGATTATTGATATGGATGCAATTGGGAGTCTGACTAACAGAGCCAGTATTATGACTATGGTCAATATGGAGGACAATTATGAAGGCAATTTATCTATTCATATGGCTGGATCATTAAGCCCAGAAGACTTTTTTAGAAAAGATTCTATCGTATATACTAGTGTTTTTAGAGCAAAAGGAAATGAGACATTTATGGTGTATATTGTTAATGCCCAAAGATGTATTAACTCATTGATTCCTAGAAGTGATAGAAATGCTTTATTTACTGCTATTACTAGAAGTAAAGGCTGGGTAAAAGTAATGGGATATGGTGAAGAGATGAAAGTTCTTTGCAAAGAGTTTGAACAAGTAAAGAATAATGATTTTAAATTACATTTTAGCCATTATCCTACAAAAGATGAAAGAAAACAGATGATTCTTAATAATAGCGATTTAGATGAGCAAACTTTAAAATCAATTCAGGATGCAAGAAGTAGAGTTGCTAAGGCTAAGGCAACAGGTAAGGCTATGAACAATTTACAGTTAATGATGGAAATTATGGGAGTATCGACAAAAGAGGAATTAATGAAAATGCTTATGGACGATAACGACTGATTATTTTTTCAATTAGCCATAATAAATAGGTTTTGATATGATATAAAATTAAAATGGGAGATAGTACGAAAGTTGTGCTTTTCCCATTTTTTTAAATGTAAGCGCAAAATAATTCGACGGATTGTGTTGCCCTAAAAATTATTCCATAATAATCATTAGAGAATGCAAGCATTTCACTTCATCTTCTCTTGCTAGAAATGATAGATGCGACCATTTTACTCTATTCGATTTACGGGGGTGTGCTCATGAGAAGCAAAAGAATATCTGCCGAAAAACAGTATCGTCTCATCGCGGAATGCCATCAAAACAGATTAACAGATCATCAATGGTGTGTAGCATACAACATCAAACCAGGCACATTTTACAACTGGGTAAAAAGGCTACGTCAGAAAGGCTGTGTGGATTTACCAGCGTCAACCGGTCGCAGCTATAGCGCTCCGGAAAGTCAGGAAGTTGTCAGAGTGGATCTTCATGATACTGACAATTTTCCTATGAACAGCAGTTATATAGGATTCCGGCATCTGCGGAAATAACTTTTCCGTGGCAGAGCCAATGAAGCTGTCTGTTGAAAGTTTCTTCTAACGATACCAAATGGAACAGATCCGCAACTCTTGGTTCAACCACTTCGCATTGTGAAGGAACTGGAATGTTAGGGGATATCACGATCGACAGATACACTTTTTTGAACCCAGAGCCATCATTGAGCATTGCCGATCACTCCCAAAAGTGTTTTTAAAATGGGGCAGATGCCTGCTCGGTGATTTCCAAAGTGAAGTTGTTTCTGATCACAGTAGCGATTTTATGCTCCGATGTCATATTTACCGGATGGATCGCAGAAGAAGGAACTTCTACAAATATTTGTGTCTGCTCTGCAGTCTCCAGATAAGCCTCACGAGCTTTCCGAAATCTCCACTAATAACTCGCTTTTGTAATGTCGTGCAGCTGACACCATTCATCGTTTTTCATTCCTTGCGGGTGGTTTTGGTAGTCTCTGATCAGGTCAGCCCATTCACTCAGACGGGTTTGCTCTGCTACTAGACTTATATGAAATTCATGACTCACCTCCTGTAGCAAAGTCTAAAAAGTTGAATACTAAACTATTTGGACTTTGTAGTGATAAATCTATTATCTCACATTGGATAATTTTGAACAGGTACTTGCTATTTTGCGTTTACTGCCTATGAATAAACTTATGCTACCTTCAGTACATATAAATTTTTCTTTCCTTTACTTCGCATACATTGTGATTATTTTTCTTAATTAGAACCACTGGGAATTCTTTGAATATTCCAAAACTCTTTCCATAAAATATTTCTTTTTATATTTACTAAGCAACACTGTTTCTCCGTTTCTTAATAATATTTCTGACGAATTCATAGATGCTATATACTGTATATTTACTATATATGCCGCATGACTTCTTACAAACCTTGCTTCTGCTTGTAACATAGTTTCTAATTCTCTCATCGTGTGTCGCACTCTGTAAACCTGATTTATTGTATGGACTCCTACAGTTCTCCCCAACGTATCTATATACATCAACTCACTATACTTAATCATCACATAATTACATTCTGTTTTTATGCATAAATATTTTTCTTCATAATCAAGCTGCGCTAAATATGTTTTAAATTTCTCTTTAAAAACATTATATTCTATAGGTTTCATTAAATATCCTACTGTATTCATTTGATACCCTTGAATAGCAAACGAATCATAACTTGTTATAAATACAATTTTCACTTTATAGTTAATTTTTTCTATTTCTTTAGCAATTTTTATTCCATTAACTTTGCTTCCTGTAAAAATAATATCCAAAAAAATCAACTTAATCTCCGAATCTGTTTTAACTACATCTAATAAAGCTTCCGTATTATTGAAACTTTGAATCTCTAATAATAAATTCTGTTCAGATTCTATCTGTTGTAAAAATTTGTAAATACATTGCGCAAAATAAATATCATCATCACAAATCAAAATCTTCATAATGATTTCCTACATTTCGCTTCAACTCTAATAATTTTTCTGGTAACTTATCTTCTCCTATTGCAAATGGACATCCATTTCTTTCGATGTATGCTCTTTCCAACGCTACTTTTTCTAACCAATTTCCAATTTTATTTATTATATCTTTTTTCATTTTCCCTTTGTTTACCTATACCAAATAGCACACCACACACTATAACTCCACATGCTGCAAAATAACCCATATCTATATTCAATATTGAGACCCCTCCCAATAAAAATATTCCTATTTGACAATAGTGCTTCAGCTCTTTTGCCATAATCACTTTTACGCCATTGGGAATGGGATTCTGAATTGTACCACATGGAACCTCATAACTTAATTTCAAGTACACCACAAATGCACTTACTATAATTATTATCTTATGTACATCTAAAAATATGCCATCTCCTAATATAGTAATGAATAAAAAAATCCCAAACAAAGTACAGCATATTTCTTGTGTAGGTGCATGATATCCACCACACTTCTTTCTCAGTTTAATAAAAAAATACACATATATACCTGTATTCATTATTTTTTGAGTGACACTCCCTATTGCAATAGCAATTACTAATGTCTTTATAACCTGCAGAACATACTTTATTCCGTAAGATATGATTTGTTCATCATACTGAAGAGCATATCCTCTATTCAATAATATTTTTATTATATATTTCTCTACGTCCTATTCCTCCATTTCCTTATCTCATATCTTCTCGGAATCTTCATCCCTTATTTCACAAGGCTTTCTGTGTCTCTCTTTTAAAAATCACCCACTTTTTTGCAAAAACGTTTGACAAATCATTCAAATTTTGCAGCGAAACCAATTGATAATATTTTATTTCAATCGACTAAAGGCAATTTTTTGTTACCTTGTAATCCCGACAGCCATGTCGTCTATCCGAATACTTTTGTATCCGATTTCCTGAAGTTTTATCCTGAGCTCTTTGCGCTCCCTAAAAGCACCTGGAATTATATCGTGCAGTTCTGGTATCTTGATCTTTCCCCGACCGATTCCATCATACAAGAATGTATTCTGTCTTTGCCCCTAAACCAAGACCCCTTCCTGCATGCTCGTTCCTACCTGCTGTCTTTAAAGCTGAAAGTAACTTCTATCACCGTCTGATGCCGCATGCTCAAGGACAGTCCTCTTTATACCATTCTCAGCGGTTTTTCTTTTTGTGATACCCCTGGAATTGGGACTTTTTATGATTTCTTTTCCCGTATCTGGCAAGATGGCAGAAACACTCTTTCTCCCAATGGTCGTTTCCCTAAAATGAGATTGCCTAAAGGAAAAAAGACAAGGCATAGTACCCACTATGTCCAATATTTATGTCCATTTCTCGGAATTTTCTTTTCCTGCACAATATTCGGTTATCAATTTTCAATCGGAATCTCATTCAGTGAGATTTCAAGAAGTTATTATGTTATGCATAATATCATCATTTCCATATTTTTTCTGTTTCTTTGTTCAATTAGTCTGTTTTTGTGTTTAATTAGACGTTTTTTGATGGAATACAAATCGTAACATTAAATAATTTTTCTTTTACATAAATTTTACAGCTTCCTCCATAACGCTTCACAGCTTCATTTAAACATGTTAAACCTAATCCATGATTTTCTTTACTTTTCTTTGTAGTCATAAACTTAGACTGTTCAATAATTATTTCATTTACCGGATTTATTACTTCTATAAGTAAACAGCCATTTGCTTCCCATACTTTTAATCCTATTTCTTTCACACTATTTTTTTCACATGCTTCTATTGCATTATCAATAACATTTCCAAAAATAGAAATAATATCTAATGCATTTAATCTGCTTAAGTTCTGTGTTGTCAGATTATACTTAAAATTTATACCTTTTTCTTTACACATTTTGAATTTATTCATTAACAATAAATCTAATATTCTATTCCCACTGTTTATATAATTGTTAAACTTATCAAAATATTCATCAACATCCTTTAAATACTCTTTTCCCACATTATTACTTGAAAGTATCAAAAAATTTTTTAAATCATGCTTTATTTTTCGGATCTCTTCATGTAACGCATCAGTCTGTTCATAATAACTAGCTTCTCTTTTTACTTCATTAAAAAAATTTTCTAACTCTATTTTTTCTTCATTCATATGATAGTAACGGTTCATAATATTTAAGTACGCAAGCAAAATGACTCCAAGAATCACAAGTTGAATAAAAAACACCTGTTCTACTTCTAATTGTCCAGCATATACAATTATATTATTCAGATATATATATAAGCATGTTAATACTCCACCTAAAAAAATAATATTCCAAATTACTATTTTCCCAATTTTCTTTTTATCTATATTATCAGAAATTTTATTCATAATATTAAGAATAGCGCACTCACAAATTTTTGAAGCGCTATAAATAATCCCCCATCTTATATTTACTGCGTCTAATATCAGATCAAAATCATAACGCATTGTAAGTAACATTGTTACTAAAATAACAAAAATTTCTCCAATCATCACTCCCGCAAGTATTTCCATATTACGAAACATTATCGTTCTTATCTTTTGTTCATAACTAAGGCAAAATATTACAACATACATAACAAAATTATTGCACATAAGCAACAACAAATTACTTACATGAAAGTAATCTTCTACTTTCACCACCCCAAAAATTATAATAAAGCTTATTATTTTTCTTAAGTTTTCATGTTTTTTAATTTTATACTTTTTATTAAACCAATAAAATATACTCAACTCACATACGCTGCTTATAACCTGATTCACTTTCCCACCTCATATATTCCTTTTCTAAAAACTTCTTATTTATAGAACTTTTCCGTTTCTTCCTTTATTACAATAGCTATTTTGCTTATTAGCTCTTTTTCCTCAAAGCTACAACCATCTAATATACTGGCATATCCATCATTTATTTTATGAACAGTCAAACTATCATAAAATAACTCATCCAGAGACACTTCCAATGTATTAGCCAAAGCAATCATAAAATCTATGCTCATTTTTGTTGTTCCGTTTTCAATATGAGATAAATGCTGTACAGAATATCCTGTAAGTTCCGCTACTTCTGCTTGTGTGTATCCTTTTCTAGCTCTTGCGTATTTAACATTTCTTCCTAATTTTATCCAATCCATACATTCACCTTCCTTTAGTTCATAATTTTATAAATAATCGCTTCTGTTAGGAATGTATTGAAAAGATATATAGTATCTATATAGTTTAATTATTTCCAGAAATACAAAACTTTATAAATTATCTTGTTCTTCTATGATCTTTTTAAAAATTCTTTTTTTACACCTATTAACATATTGCCTGGAAATATTAAGTCTGTTTGCAATATCTGTATCAGAAATTTCTTCCAAAATACAGCATTTCATTATTTCTTTTTGTAAATCTGATTTGCACTCTGCTCCGGATATCATATCTATAAAAAACTCAATTTCTGAGTAATAATTTTTACTGTCTACTATATTCAGTATCAAAAGCTCGCTATTTCCAAGTATTTCTATTTTTAACGCTTTCCACGATCTATACATTTCATAAAATCTATTTCTTATCGCATTTGCAAAATATTGTACACATTGTCCCTCATTTTCAATTTTTTTAATTTTATGTATAGATTCTAAGAGTGCTAAACACAGCTCTTGCTGCATATCTTCATATTCTGCTAAATAACTATTTTTTGAATATTTGTTAATAAGAGGCTGCATATATCGCACTATTTCTAATATTGCGTCCGCATCTCCTTTTTCTTTTGCTACCTTTACCAGTTCCAACATTGTTCTCTGCTTAACTTGATCCATAGTAATTGCCCCCTTTTTCCTTAAAAAGAACTAATTACTATGGATAGAACTTTGATTTCTCAATTGGCTCTTTATTGTGCATAATTGGATAATTTTTCCTGTTTTTAATATTTTTATCGCCATTATGCACACATTCCCCCCTTATTGTATACGCTTTTTTCACTATACTTTAATATATCAGAATTCATTGCAATAGCATAATTACGCTTTTCATACATAACTACTTAAACTTCTTCAGGCTTTCTTTTCTGTAACAAATATGCCCTCTGATAATTCTTCATTTCATCCACCGTCTGGAACATCAATCTTTTGATCTGCTCTTCTGTCAGCCCCTTTTCCAAGCACTCGACAATCATTTCTTTCTGCTCTATACTCAACTGCTCTGCATACCGCTCCATACATTCCAAAATGCTGCCTGACAGATCATATTGTTGTGCATCTGAAAATTTTTGCTTTTCCTCCAAATCCTGAAAGAATGTTACATCTTCTGGAACCTGTGATTGCCCCGCTCCTACTGTTTGTCTGACGGATTCTGCCCGCTCTTTTCTTGCCTGCATAAACTGTGCTTCAATCTCCTGTTCCGTTGGCTTTGGATACTTTCGGAAATTCAAATACAAAAAGGCTTCCCGATCAATCTCCCGATAATAAATCCCATCCTCTTTTTTTGCCATCTCCTGATAGGCATCCCGTTCTTCCCGATTCAAAAACTGAATCTGCTTTTTCGGTTCCAGGGTGAAATATGCTCGCTGTTCTTCATCAAAAATTACTTTCACCGGGTGATGATATCCCATCTTCCCTGCCAATTGTTCCATTTGCTTCCACTCCGGGGTGTGAAATGGGATTGCTTTTTCATCAAAAATAGGATACTGACCTTCGATAAAGATCAGACAATTCTTTCGGTTCATTCGTTTGACCGCCGCAGGAGTCATCAGACTTCTCCCCAGTTTCTGGTTTTGAATATTGGAGTTTCCGTGTGCCCCAAATGTCCGCCCATCATTCCGGACATCAATGGTCATCTCCCCCAACAGCTCCGAAATATATTTGTGGGTACTCTTGGCTCCTGGTCCGGATCCCATATAGATTGTGACTGCACAGTTCTCCACAAAAATCTCCCACTTATCCTGTTGAAACAAGGCTTTGATCTGCGCAATGGATTGCAAAATAGGGACAATAGAAATATTCCTTCCCCGGATCGTTCCCATCAAAGATTCCGTTTTACTTGGTTTTGGTCCTGCATAAAATTCATCGGCCCACAGTCTGACATGAATGGGCAATGCCCCTCCACATTCATGATCTGCCGTATGGATCAGCACATCAAACATGGTGGTATAAAACATGGAAATCAAAAAATTAAAAGACGGATCATTGTCTGGCATGACCAGAAACAACACCGTCTTTTTTCCCGGAATATTTTCTGCCCCGGTTCCCAGACTTCGAATCTCCATATCATCAGCTTCTAAAATTCTTTTGATTGCAGGTGTTTCGCACAATCGCAACATAGCGTTTACCATTAAGATTACGCAACTGACTGTTTCTTGGGCTTCCATATTTCCCTTTAGTTTCCGGTAATCCCGTACCGGTGGATATTCCGGGCCATATCTTCTTGCAAGATCGTCCATTTTTTCCTGTAACCGGGTACTGTTTTCTTCCGATCCTGGCTGCATCTCTAAATTTGCCAATGCTAAAACCCGTGGCAATGTAGCGGCCTGGTACTGTTCCGGATGCTCTTTTTTCTCCCGCTCTTGCCGCAGCCACTCATAGGAAAATAAAGACATGAGATACAGACTGACGGCCTGATCCCAAAACGGCTCCCCTTTCATTGCATCCGGTGGCTTTACGGACTCCTGCAGGTTAGTAATCAACTTTACCAGTCCCACTTCATCCCGAATATACACAAAAGGATTCCATCGGTCAGACTCTTCCGGATTGATGAGGTTTAGCACCTTTACTGCGATATGCTTCTCTTTTAAATAATTTCCTGTTTTTCGCAGCAATTCCCCCTTAATATCCAACACAACATTGGTCATAGAAGCTAACAGGATATTGGGAATAACTAATGATGTGGATTTATAACTTCCCGACCCTCCCAGGATCAAAAGATTCATATTTGACAGTTTTCCATTATCTACAGCCACATTTTTGCTTAACAGTGTATTCTTCGTTTGATCTTTATTCATTAAATTTCGCTGAATCTGTTTTAAATCTGCCCACTGCTCGGAGCCATACTCCACTCCCATCTGTCGGTTCCGGTAATAATCCATCAGATAGGTAACAATCCCAATCCACACAATCAGCGCAATTCCAAGAAACGTAAATGTCAGATCATTCCACCAATTCTGCAATGGATGCAACAAGATGTAGACAAACTGATTCTGCCAATTTTCCAATGTTACCCCTTCCAGTTTTGCCAGACCACTCAGATAATACGCAGTAACCATCAGCAATACAAATAAACTGAGTAAAAGTCCCCATGGTAATTTTCGTCTCTCTACCATATCTTAGATTCCTTTCTTTGGAATGGTCGGAACCTTGGATGGAGCCTGTTTTATTACATTTTGAATCATTTCTTTTTCTGCAGTATTTTTCTGCAGGGATTTTTTCTTACCAAATTTTCTGGACACAGGTTCATACCGTTCTGCATACAACCGTTCTCCTGTACTTCTTTTTTCAGATGGAACCATACTTCCATCTGCATTTAAGATTAGCTGCTTCTCTTTTCGTTCCACAAATCCGATGTATGTTTTTCCATCATCTGTTCGAAATACCTGCTCTGTAGGTAACACCAACGTCTGCTCTCCATCTCCCCAGGTTCCTGGAATTCTGCTTGCAAACATTCCACGCCTTTCCATATCCCAGCTACTTGCCAATTGAGACTCCTGGACCAGTGTCTCATGATTGATTGTGATTTCAATAAACTCTGGATTATTATGAAACTCCTGATACTGCTCATTATTCATTGATCTGATCGATTGTTCCTGTTTCAATACCTTTTGTTCTAATTCTCCCGGTTCTTGCCCCTCGTATTTACGAACCGCTTTCTGGATTGCTTCTGATGATGTATCCACATAAGCTTCTTCCTTCATCACACCAGTTTCCCAATACTTTCCCATATCCATGGTTTGAAAGTCCGGAATCTCTTTTCCCTCTGACAGACACTGCTCCTGATACATTCGGTACCAATGTTCCACTTTTGCCAGATCTGCATTGGCTACCACAACCTGGATTTCCCCATCCCCCACCTGTAAATCTGGCAGAATAGAATAGTTCACCTGCAGTACTGCAAAATCATCTGTTAACAAGTCTATCTTCTGTTCCACCGGAATACTGACAATGCTGGTTCTTCCACTGGTCAGATGGTTTAAGTTCTGCAGTTCA
>OGMW01000334.1_pt1 | contig 53808 bp, 60 predicted proteins | sample 1573281 | NCBI WGS metagenome assembly OGMW01 (sample SAMEA2581907, study PRJEB24529) | metagenome | biome: Human gut stool | place: China | collected 2011 | reverse complement strand
GGCGGGAGTGGTGCGAGGCACTCTCCGCCTGCCAGTATGACCACAGCATGAAAAGCACCCTTAATCCCATTGTGGCAAAGCTCTCGGATATGCGCATCATCAATGGGGAGCTGGAGAATCTCGTATTCGCGCCCCGCAAGGAATTCATCTCCATGGCGGCGCTGGTGGTGCTGAATATCCCGCTGCTGTACTTTCTCAACAAGGACTGGTATGCAGCCTTGATGACCACCGTACCCGGCAAGGCGGTGCTGGCGGTCTGTGCCGCCGCTATCTTTCTCTCCTTTGCCAGAGTGGTCAAGCTGACCCAGCCCATTGAATATCGGAGGTGACGGACATGACGATCTTACTGTTCCTTTTCGGCGTGGCCGTTGCCGCGGGTCTCTTCTTCATCTTGGCGGACATTCTGAAGCTGCCCCGTCTCTCCACGGAGAAGGCCCTCCTGTCCGCAGGGCGAGCGGAGAAAAAGCGGATGAAGTCTCTGGACGCGATCTTCCTTGGCTGGGCCATCAAGCTCTGCAAGTTTATCCGAATGGACGAGTACAAGCGTCACCGCATGGAGCGCACGCTGAGTGCTGCCGGCATGGATATGACGCCGGAGGTCTATTTGGCCTATACCATCCTCAAGCCTGCCGCCGCGCTGCTGGCAGTCATTCCGTGTCTGCTAATTTTCCCTCTGCTCTCGCCCATCGTGGTGCTGCTATCGATATTGCTTTACTTCAAGGAGAGCCGCAAGGCAGATGAAATGGTTGCAGAACGCCGCGAGAAGATCGAGGGTGAGCTGCCCCGCTTTGTTGCCACAGTGGAGCAGGAGCTGGGAGCCAGCCGCGACGTGCTGACGATCTTGGAAAACTATAAGCGTCACGCCGGTCCCGACTTTGCCCGTGAGCTGGATGTGCTGACAGCGGATATGCGCTCATCCTCTTACGAAGCGGCACTGGTTCGTTTCGAGGGCAGGCTGGCGTCACCCATGCTCTCGGACATCGTGCGCGGGCTCATCGGCGTCCTGCGCGGGGATGACGGCCGCGTTTATTTCCAGATGCTCTCCCACGATATGAAACAGCTGGAGCTTCAGCGGCTCAAGGCGCAGGCGGCGAAGATCCCGCCCAAGATCCGTGTGTACTCCTTCGTCATGCTGGTCTGCTTCATGCTCATCTACATTGTGGTCATCCTCATGCAGATCCTCACCTCGATGGGAGGGCTGTTCGGATGATGACGCACAAATGGAAGAAACGCTCCGGCGAGGGCTACATCGACACCTGCGTCCTCATCCTCTGCGCCATGCTGGTGATCGCATTGGCGGTGAAGGTGCTGCCGGTGTATGTGGCGAAGCAGCAGCTTGACACCTTCGCCGCCGAGCTGGTGCGGGAAGCCGAGATCACCGGCAGAGTCGGGAGTGAAACGACCTCCCGCGCGCAGGTGCTGTCCGAGCGGTTGGAGATCGACCCGGACATCCGCTGGTCCCGCACCGGCCGCATCCAACTCAATGAGGAGGTGACGGTGACGCTGACCATGGATGTGGACATCGGCTTTGGCGGGCTTGGCAGCTTCCCCATTGAGCTGACGGCACAGGCCAGCGGCAGATCGGAGGTGTATTGGAAGTGAGAAAACGGCTCTTGCGCTCTCGCTCCGGCGAGGGCTACCCCATGGTCATCGCTGTGACGCTCTGCCTGCTCATGCTCTTTATGGTCATAGCGGAATATTTCCGGGTGAACATCATCGTGCAGGGTGTGCGGGACGCGGTACAGCAGGCGGTCATCGCCACGGTCAATGAGAATTATGACGATGTGTACCACTCCGTGCGGGAGGGCTATGCCGCAGGCTGGTTCCCGGAGGGGGACGGCGAGTGGTTTGAGTCCATCGACGCCGGTGACATCTACGGCAACCTGTCCTATATCCTCGGCCTTACCACAGATGGCGAAGGCTACATGAAATACGCCGGAAACGAGCTGGAGTATACGCTCTCCGACCTGTCCGTTCATATCTCCAACAACGCCATCGCCTCAGGCCGGAGCGAGGGGTATCTCGCAACCGCCACCCTCCATCTGGAGGTCCCCACCCGCTTTGCCGGACGGGTGCTGCCGCCCGTGAGCCTAAATCTGCAGGTGCAGGCCAAGTATATCCCGAAGTTTTAGTTCTTTTCACTTCTTGCAGTAGACTTCCGAAGAAAGCTGTGGTATGTTCGGGATAAGAAGAAAAACCACTGACCCCTACAAAGGAGGAGTTCGACCTATGACAGACAAAACAAAACGCATCATCCTCATTGCGGCAGGCGTCCTGCTCTGCGCGGCACTGGTGGTGGGGATCGTCAGCCGCCTTGCGGCGGTACCCATGCCCATCGACCCCGCCATCCCGGACGATACACCCAACACGAAAGATCCGGTGGTAAACATCAGCGATCCAGAGGTAAAGGTGGATAGCAAGACGGATGGTGAACAGCATGATCCCGGCAGGGATGCTGACAGCTCCGGCACAGAGCAGACCATTCAGGGAACACCCACCAAGCCGGACGCGCCGGAGCATCCCGGCAAGACGGAGAAGGACCATGCGGCGGATGATGTGCCGGACGCGGACCGCAACAAGGAAACGCCGCCCACCTACAAGCCGGAGCAGACTGAGGTAAAGCCCCAGCCCACAGAGCCTGCGGGCGGCAGCACCAATGATGCCGGACAGGTATATGTTCCGGGCTTCGGATATGTAGACTATGAGGGTGACAATGTCGGAATCAAAGACGATTCTATGTATGAGAACGGCAACAAGATCGGTATCATGGGCGGCTGACCTCGCCCTTTCAAGAGAGACACGGCTAAGAAACGGCCGTGTCTCTTTTTATCTTCATGACAAGGAGGAATGCGCATGAAAAGGCTTTTGCCCCTGTTGCTGGCACTTGTGCTGGTAATAACCGCCATCGTTCCCGCCTATGCCACAGGGGATGGCAACTTTGACGGCGGTGGAGGCAGCATGGGGGACGGTACCAAGACCAACTACTGGAATCCCGGCATGGACGGCGTGAGAGTGTCTGTGATTCATGCGGACAGTCAGGCTGTCACAGGAACTGTTTTTGATTTGACTAACAAGGTACCTTCAACAGGACTTGCTCACTTTGGAAAGGTGAGCAAACTGTCATATAACACAGGAAAATCCATCGCCCCTAAAGCTGGAAACTACACATATATCAACCCAAGTCAGAGTCTGCCCAAGATCATCTCTACGAGCAGCAGCAAGGCCAGCATTGCTGCCATCCGAAGCTATTTCACCGATGAACAGGTTATCCGTTCCATTGCTGGATACGCAGGAATGGACTTCGATACGCTCATTGGCGGAGACTACAAGCTGGTAGTAGAGCCGCTGGCATATCTCTGCTATAACGGTCAGCAGTTTGCCATGACCGCCACGGAAGCGGCTCTGTATGATCAGGTTGTCAACGGAGATCTCAGAAAGAAGCTGGGTACGCTCACCCATAAAAATCTGCCGCTGGCGATTTTTCTGGAGGAGGCGGATCTCGGTTACGCTGCGTGGTCCGGCAGCCGCACGGAGAAGGCGTCCAACGGCGACATCATCTCCTCTCTTGGTATCGGCATTGTCCGCTTCAACGAGGTGACCACGCCGCCCGAACCCGGCGAATATGACTACGAATACCGTACCAACACAGAAGTCATCACCTCCGTGGAGGTGCGCGGCGGACAGTCCGACCCGGACGACCCCGTATCGGTACGCTTTAACATTCAGGGCAGGACTTACACTGTCAGCAATGTCTACTACCCGGACGGCGACAGCCAGCTGGCATGGGTGCGCTGGCGTACTCCCGCGGAACCCTGCGTCATAATGATTTCCGTCAGCGTGTACGGCGGCGGCTCGGCACAGGGTACCATCACCTGTAATATCGTGGATCTGGCCGGCAATGACCCGCCCAATCCCCTGGCGGATGACCGCAACAACGGCTTCAGGCCGGCGTCTGTTCCTGAAAAGGAGCAGGTGGCCTCGGCGTCCTGGGGCATCTGGTCACCGTGGTGGCAGGAGAATTGGGAGTGGGTAGAAAACTGGCAGAAATGCTGGCACACAGACCGCTGGACGGATGCAGACGGCAAGACCCACAGGGACCGCTGGTACCATTGGGTGGATAACGGCTGGTGGGAGGACCATGGCTGGTGGGAGTTTGACTACAACGGCTACTCCGCAAGCCTGACTGCATCCATGCGCATCACGCCGGACGAGAAGAGCCCCACGGCGACCGCATCCACGCTGAAAAGCGGCTATGGCGTTCAGGAGAAGGTGACCGCAAAAGTCACCACAAATCAGAGTGCGGCGGTGACGGCAGCCCAGAACGCCGTGACCTATTTCCCGGAGTTTGGCTATGAGAACTATTGGCGGCTGCTGGAGGCGGATATCTCCGGGCGAAGCACGACCTTCCAATTCAAAGCCAATCCCTACAGCACCTACAACCGCCGTACCCACTTCACGCCCATCTGGTATCCGGACGGCAGCTATACGCCCCACACATGGCTTCTGGATTGCTGGACGCCGGCAGGAATGCTCTCCATGAACCTGACGGACAGCGTCACCATCCGGGGGAATCTCTGGGAGGAGTGGCATATTGCTCCCGCAAAACAACGATAGAAACGGAGGAATCTATGAACAACACAAAACGCAATCGCCTTTGTGCGGCACTGGTGCTGTCCCTGCTGTTGGTCTGCGTGATGGGAACCACGGCCTTTGCTGCCGGTACCGGCGATGTGGCCGGCGCGGTGGAAAGCACATGGCAGACGGCATCCGGTCAGATCAAGACCGTGGTGAACAATGTGGTCTTTCCCGCCATCGACCTGATTTTGGCGGTATTCTTCTTCGCCAAACTTGGTACGGCCTATTTCGACTTCAGAAAAAACGGCCAGTTCGAGTGGACGGCGCCCGCCATTCTGTTCGCGTGCCTCGTGTTCACGCTGACAGCACCGCTGTACATCTGGCAGATCATCGGAATTTGAGGTGCAGACGATGACATTTTACGAACAGGAGCTTCGGAAGATCGTCGGAGAACGGTACCCTGACGCCACTTATGTGGGCAGAGCCTGCTATGTCCGGTTGGACGAGATGAATCGGGCAAAAATCCAGTTTGTCACTACCGGCATCGCAAATCAATACAGCGCTCTGCGGCTGACGGTACTGAATCGTCAGGAGGGTGATGTAGACAATCTGCTGCTTCGCTTTTCTGACTTGTTCGGCAAGAAGATGGTGAATAATCCCAACTTCCGGGATGGGGTTATCCCTCACATTTGGGATGACTATGGAAAGGTGAGCTGGTATGTATACCACCCCACCCGGCAGGATTATGAGGTGCTGTCCGATGCAGTGTCAGACTATCTGGAGGTATTTCAGGATATGAGCCAGTCCGCTGACCGGGCGTGGGAGCAGACAATGTAACAAAAGCGTGATTTGAAGGCCGTACCAGCTGTACGGCCTTTGCCATATCCCAAAGCAGCTGGTGCGGCCTCACCCGGAGGTGAAACCGATCAATGTTCATTTGGGATTTTGTTGCCGCCAAGGTGTTAGGCCAGATCGTGGACTGGTTCTACAGTCAGATCGTAGGCTTTCTCGGCAACTTCTTTTCGGAGATGGGAAACATGGGCGCGGAGCTCTTCACCATGGATTGGGTGCAGAGCATCGTGCTGTTCTTCTCCTATTTGGCATGGGCACTCTACGGCACAGGGCTGGTGGTGGCCTGCTTCGAGACCGGCGTGGAGTATTCCAGCGGTCGCGGCAACATCCGTGAGACCGCCCTCAATGCCATCAAGGGCTTTATGGCTGTCAGCCTCTTCACCGTTGTTCCGGTCCGGCTTTATGAGCTGTGCGTTTCTCTGCAGGGAACCTTCACCGCGGCGCTCACCGGCTACGGGACTTCTATTGGCGATGTGGCCGGAGAGGTCATGCAGGAGTTCAACGCCGTGGAATCAATATCCGACCTGACGGCAGGGCCGCTGCTGGGCTTCGGCAGCATCACCAGCGGGATCATGATCCTGTTCTGCCTTATCCTCATGGCTTATGCCGTCGTCAAGGTCTTCTTCGCCAATCTGAAGCGCGGCGGCATCCTGCTGATCCAGATCGCCGTGGGAAGCCTCTATATGTTCAGCGTCCCTCGCGGATATACGGATGGCTTTATCCAATGGTGCAAGCAGATCATCGGCTTATGCCTGTCGGCGTTCTTGCAGGCGACGATCCTTGTCGCCGGACTTATGGTATTCAAGGATCATGCCCTGTTAGGGCTTGGACTCATGCTCTCCGCCGGTGAGATCCCCCGTATTGCGGGAGCCTTTGGACTGGATACCTCCACCAAGGCAAACCTCATGAGTGCTGTCTATACCGCGCAGGCCGCCGTCAACACCACGCGCACAGTCGTACAGGCGGTGGCGAAATGAGCAGACTGACGATGGGCAGCTTGTTCGATGGAATCGGTGGATTCCCTTTGGCCGCGATCCGCAGTGGCATCACGCCGGTGTGGGCGTCGGAGATCGAAGCCTTTCCCATTGAGGTCACAAGGCTGCGTTTCCCTGATATGCTCCATGTGGGCGACATCACAAAGCTGCATGGTGCGGAACTGCCGCCCGTGGACATCATCTGCGGGGGCAGCCCATGTCAGGATCTGTCTGTTGCCGGCGCAAGGGCAGGTCTTGCGGGGGCGCGTTCCGGCCTTTTTATGGAGCAGATGCGAATCGTGCGCGAAATGCGGTTGGCAGAGAAAGCCCGTGGTCAGGAGGGTGTCAACATACGGCCGCGCTGGATGTGTTGGGAGAATGTGCCGGGTGCTTTTTCAAGCGGGACACCGAAGTACGAGGATTTTCGGATCGTGCTGGAGGAGATCGTGCGGATATGCTTTCCCAATGAGCTTATCCCAAGCCCCTATCCTTACGCATGGCCCGACGCCGGTGAGCTCACGGCAGGCGGTGCGTTTTCTCTTGCATGGCGCTGTCTGGACGCTCAATTTTGGGGCGTCGCGCAGCGTCGCAAGCGCATTTTTCTCCTTGCTGACTTCGCCGGACCGCTTGCGCCGCAGCTTTTATTTGATGTATTTGGCGAAACGGAAAACTGCGGGAAGGAGGTCACATAGATGTACCGATTCGATGCAAACGGGCAGCTAATGATGCTTGAATTGGAACCGGACGAAGGGACCGGGACTCCGCCCAAGCGCAGACCGGGCAAACCGGACTCCGAACTGGTTTCGATCCCATATTTCCACTTGGATCTGGTATCCGGTTCTGTCGACCTCTTCGGGCAGCGCCACTGGGAGCTCCGATCTCCATGGCGTAAAGGGAAACGCCCCCTCAATACCGGGGCTGCCCCCCGTATTCCGATCCGAGTCCCGCTCTCCGGCATACTGGAGGCAAACCCGGCGCAAAAGTATTATCTGTCGAAAGTCGCCTGCATTGGCATCCTGCGCCGGGCCTTTGAGCGCGGCAAGGAGCTGCCGAAGAAGCTGGAGCGTGCCCTAAAGATCCAGGCGGGGCTCATGCGCCCAGACGGACAGCCCACAGGATTAGAAGCGTACCACATCAACCAGCGGGATGAGGGCATCGACCTGCACGGTGTGTCCGGCGCATTGTTGGCAACGACGAATATGCAGATGCAGACCTTCGTGACGCAGCCGGACGAAGCTGTGGAGGGCTTTGACGGCTACAACGGCGACCTGACTGGCGATGTAGCGGCCACGCTCGGCGTCAACTGTGGGATGTCCACCGGCAGGAACGGCATCATGGCCTTTGCCGCCAATCAGCGGGATGAGGTGCGGGATCTGCGCGATGTGGCGGGCGCGTTGCAGGCACAGCCGGGAATGAAGCAGCAGACCTTCGTCGCCGGTTTTTCTGCCGGGGCAGGTGCCAGCGCGGGAGGCATTGGATACAACGAATCGGTTGCTCCCACACTCAAGGGCAGCCCCGGAGGGAACTGTATGCCGTCTGTTTTGTGCCTCAACGACCAGGGCGGCAGCGTGATGAATTGCTCTGAAAATATATCCGGCACGCTGCGGGCGCAGGAGCATGGACATCAGCCTCTCGTGTTTGATAATCATGGGCAGGACAGCCGTTTCCGCGGTCCCGTGCAAACGGCACAGGCCGTATCCTCTTTCTTTGGAATGGGAGGAAACAACACTTCTCTTGTCGAGCAGGAGGCAGATGCCATTTGCATTGCAGGCAATACGGTCGACCGGCAGCCGCAGAACGGCGGCAACGGTCTTGGATGTCAGGACGACTTGGCGTATACGCTCACCGCCACAGATCGGCACTGCATCTATGCCCGTCAGCGGGTGGATGCGTTCAAGGACGGCGAGGTGGTCAGCACGCAGAGCGCACGACAGTACAAAGATGCCACAGACCTCGTCTGCCAGCCTTCTGTGTATGGACAATCTCAATTCGGCGGCTATCAAGAAGGCATTTCAACATTGCGTGCCAGCGGCGGAGACCATGGAGGCGGCAGCGAGAATCTCGCAGTTGCGGCAATACAGGAAACACCTCAACTCATTCGTCGTCTTACTCCGCTGGAGTGTGAAAGACTGCAGGGCTTTCCGGACGGCTGGACAGATATACCCGGTGCTTCGGACAGTGCCCGTTATAAAGCGTTGGGTAACGCCATGGCGATACCCTGTGTGGAGTTTATCATGTCGCGCATCGCTGCCGCGCTTTTATGAAGCACAGCGTTGACAACAGGGGTTAAGTCGGGGTATAATATCTCTGAAAGACGAGGTGACAGACATGGATAACAGGGAGCAGCTAAGGCGCATCACGGAACTGACCGAGCAGATTGCCGGACTGCCGAAGGGGTATCTTTCCAAAAAAACCATCGGCGGAAAGGTCTATTACTATCACCAGTGGTCGGAAAATGGCGTCAAGCAGAGCCGCTATCTGCACGACAGTGAGATCGCGCCGCTGGCAGATAAGATCGAAAAGCGCAAGGAACTGCAGGCGCAGCTGCGCATGCTGAAATCACAGAAAAGCAGAAGAAATGAGGCGGTAGGTATGAAATGCACCTTTATGCATAAACGAACCCCCGTGGCAGAGCTGGAGCTGGACGATGTGACCGGCTTTATACAAAAAATTGGCAGTGTCTACGCACCGGAGCATCTGCCGATCGGTATCCCTGTGCGAAACGAGATCGCCGACCGTGCGGCGTTTAACGACTGGTGGCGGGATCGCTCTATTCCGGCAAGCCGCAGCGGTGTGCGGGAAGCACTGGAATCGTTGGGGGTGGCAGACACCAAAATGCTGCTCGTCCGCTGCTACGGGCTGAGCCTCTCGGATCAGTACTGGATCTGTCCGGAAGGCGCGGAGCTTCGGTGGGAGGACATCAACTTTTTCCAAAATGATTTCTCGGAGGACATCGGAGATGTGCTGTTCGGAGAAAGAAAGAAGAAGGACGCGCTCAATTTCAGCTCCCCCGACAGCACATCGGACGGCAATCTGAAAAAGCGGTGGAAGATCCTCGATGGGAAGCGATGCCTGATCAAGGGCGGCAGCAATCCGTTCCGGCAGCAGCCGTTCAACGAGGTGATCGCCTCCGGCATCATGGAGCGGCTCGGCATTCCTCATGTATCGTATACAGTCATCTGGAGCAAGGATGCACCCTACTCGGTCTGTGAGGATTTTGTTACGGAGAATACGGAGTTGATCCCGGCGTGGAGGCTGCTGCAGGCGAAAAAGCAGAAGAACAGCACCTCCCGATACCGGCATCTATTGGAGTGCTGCGAGCTGCTCGGCATCGGGAACATTACGCCGTTTTTAGACCGGATGCTGGTGCTGGACTATATCATCGCAAACGAGGATCGCCACTTCAATAACTTTGGGGCACTGCGAAACGCGGAAACGCTGGAATGGCTCGGTATGGCTCCGATCTATGACAGCGGCTCCTCCCTCGGCTATGATAAGATGCCCGGTCAGATGCGCTCGGAAAGGGATGTGGTCTGCAAGCCCTTCAAAAACCACCACGCCGAGCAGCTGAAGCTGGTGACCGATTTTGATTGGATCGACTTTGATCGCCTCTCCGATGTAGACGAGCTGATCTCCGGCGTACTGTCTTGCGAGGAAGCCGCCGACTATATCGATGAGGGACGTATCCATGCGATCACGGAAAGCGTGCAGCGCCGGATCGGTCATCTGCAGGAGCTTGCGATGACGCAGACGCCACGGCAGCTCGATACCACCGAGGACGATGTCCGAGAAGAAGTTGCCGCGGATTACGCGCCGAAAATGGAACTGTAATATAAATACAGCGTAAGAGCAATGGATCAGCCGCTTTGCGGATCGCAGGGCGGCTGATCTTTTCATCCCCTTGCCTGTTGACTGTGGGCGGCATAGCCGCTTTGGTGGTATCGCTTCTGTTTTGCCATGCTTCTTCGTTAGACTTGGTGAATAGCTTTCCGCGCCTTCTTCCGGTATGCTTTGCTTGCAAAATCGAGGAAAGGAGCAGAACCGATGGAGGGAAAAAAGAACCTCTGTGCCATGATATCCACCGATCTCCACGCAAAAATCATGGCAGAAAAAGAACAGCTGGAGCTGAACACACTGGCGGAATATGTGGAGCGCATCTTCACCGAACACTTCGAAGGAGGGCAGATCAGTATGAAAGCAGAGCGCACCCTGGCAGTACAGATCCCGGCAGAGCTCTTCGAGCGGCTGAAGGAATATCTGGCAGCCCGCAACCTCAAGCAAAAGCAGTTCCTCATCCAGCTCATCGAGAACGCGCTGGATGAGACGGAAGCGGAGTGACCAAGCATCATAGGAGGCCGCGGGAATACTCGCGGCCTCCCTCATTCTCATTGGAGGTAATCAGCCATGTACATTTACCCGGACAACCTGTCCGCAAAGGCCACGCTGTGGCTGTGGGAGCTGCGGGACATCGGTATCATCGGCGTGGGACTTCTTCTCTCTGTCCTGGCGCTGACCCAGACCGGCATCGCCCTGCCGCTGGTGCTGACGGCGGTCTTCGCCTTCCTGACTATCCGGCATGAGGGCACCAGCATTCTGGACTTCATCCGTTATGCTGCCGCGTTCCTAATCACAAAACAACAATACTACGAATGGAGGCTCGACCCATGAGCAGAAAGCAGAAAAAGAAAGATGCCCGTGAGCAGTCCACCCGGCAGCTCATGGGCATTGATGATATCACCGACTATGGCATCGCCACCCGCATGGGAGAGCTGGTGTTCTTTGCCATCAAGCCCACCAACATCTCCGTTCTGCCGGACGCCGGCGTGGGCGCAAGGATCTATGCCCTGCTCAATGTGGTCAAGGGCATGGCGGAGATCGAGATGCTGGCGTTAAATTCCAAGGAGTCCTTTGAGAACAACAAGGCATTCTATCGCCAGCGGGCAGACGAGGAGGAGCTGCCCGTCATCCGAAAGCTGCTGGAGCAGGACAGCAAGCACCTGGATCGCATCCAAGTGCTTATGGCATCCAGCCGGGAGTTTTATATTCTCGTTCGGCTGCAGGGCAAAAAGGAATCCGATGTGTTCAGCTACCTCTCCCGCATCGAAAAGAGCATCAAGGATAACGGCTTCACCGTCCATCGTGCCACCGAGGAGGATCTCAAAAGGATGCTGGGAGTCTACTTTGAGCAGAACGTGACCACCGAGCGGTACGAGGATCACGACGGCGAACGCTGGGTCCTTTTCGGAGAATAAGGAGGGATATCACTTGGCAGCAAACAAGAAAAAAGCTACAGCAAGGCACACGGAGGACACACCTGTCAAATCCTTCCTGGATATGATCGCACCCTCCGTGGTGCAGTTTAATCCCGACCACTTCATCTGCGGCAACACCTTCCGCTGCGTGTGGGCCCTGCGGGAATATCCCACCCAGACCGACGAGCAGGCTCTGCTGCGGCATTTGGGAGAGAAGGACGGGATCACCCTGCGTATCTATACCCGGCAGCTCACACCTGCCGAGGAAAAGCGCATCATCCAGAATGCCGCCAACAAAAACCGCATGGGCAGCTCCAACACAAATGACCTGCAGCAGACGATCACGGCGGAAAGCAATCTGCAGGACATGATCTCCATGGAGGGCAGCCGCCACCGCAACAAGGAGCCGTTGTTCCATTGTGCCGTTTACATCGAGCTGACCGCTTCGGATCATAACACGCTCAAACTGCTGCAGACCGATGTGCTGACGGAGCTGGTGCGAAGCAAGCTCAATGTGGACAGGCTCCTGCTCCGCCAGCAGCAGGGCTTCTGCTGCGCCAGCCCTGTGGGATACAATGCCTTCGGAGCGCAGTTCGAGCGTGTCCTTCCGGCAAGCTCTGTTGCAAATCTCTACCCCTTCAATTACAGCGGTAAAACGGACGCAAAGGGCTTCTATGTCGGACGGGACAAGTATGGCAGCAACATCCTCGTGGACTTCGACCAGCGTGACGAGGATAAGACCTCTGCCAACATCCTCATCCTCGGTAACTCCGGCCAGGGCAAAAGCTATCTGATGAAGCTCCTCATCCTCAATCTGCTGGAGTCTGGCAAATCCATTATCACGCTGGATGCCGAGCATGAGCAGCAGGAAATGTGCGAGGCCGTGGGCGGCTGCTTTGCCGACCTTATGGCCGGTAAGTACATCATCAATGTGCTGGAGCCGAAGTGTTGGGATGACGACGGTGACCCCGAAGATAAGGCCGCACCGGAAGCCTTCCGAAAAAGCACCCTGCTGGCGCAGCACATTTCCTTCCTCAAGGACTTCTTCCGCGCCTACAAGGATTTTTCAGATGCCCATATCGATACCATCGAGATCATGCTCTCGAAGTTGTATCAGAAATGGGGCATCACAGACCGTACCAACTTCCGCCGGATGCGGCCGGAAAGCTATCCCACCCTCTCCGACCTCTATGACCTGATCGAGTCGGAGTACAAAAGCTATGACATGGCCGCCCGCCAGCTCTACACCGAGCAGATCCTGCGTGAGGTGCTGCTGGGGCTACACTCCATGTGCAAAGGCGCGGACGCGCAGTTTTTCAATGGACACACCAACATCACCTCCAGCCGTTTCCTCGTTTTCGGTGTGAAAGGACTGTTGGGCGCGGCAAAAAATGTTCGCAACGCCATGCTGTTCAATATTCTGTCGTTCCTGTCGGACAAGCTGCTGACCGAGGGCAATACGGTGGCGGCACTGGATGAGCTGTACATTTGGCTCTCCAACCCCACAGCCATTGAGTACATCCGCAACTGCCTCAAGCGTGTTCGCAAAAAGGAATCCGCCATGCTGCTGGCAAGTCAGAATCTGGAGGACTTCGATCAGGAGGGTATCCGTGAGATGACAAAGCCGCTGTTCAGCATCCCGCCCCACCAGTTCCTGTTCAACGCAGGTTCCATCGACAAGCGCAGCTACATGGAGATGCTCCAGCTGGATGAGGCAGAATATAACCTCATCAAGTTCCCCCAGCGCGGTGTCTGTCTGTACAAGTGCGGCAACGAGCGATATCTGCTGGAGGTACACGCCCCTGCATACAAGGAAAAGCTGTTTGGCACAGCGGGTGGCAGATAAATAGTGAGCAGAGGTTCTATCAAGAACCTCTGCTCTAATGTTTGGTGAGACGGCGGGGATTCGAACCCCAAGGGGGATAATCCGTTCTTTTGCAGCCACTGTTTACACAGCCCTGACTTCGCCAAGATTTCTCAGCCTCGCGTCTCATTAACCCCCAGGCTCACCATAGATACTTTCTTTGTCATACGAACATTCCTCCAATCGACTACAGACATCAGCAAGCTGACAGCTGACAGCGCAACGGAGACATCGAAAAGGTTCCACCAGTGACTGGCAATAGAGACCACAAAAGAAGCAAGCAAGTTATTACAAGATAACTATAACACAAAAGACAGTTTAAGTAAAGGAGGTCAATACAAAATGGCAGTAACTGCAGGTATGATCGCCAAAGCCGCGGCGACAGCCCTTTCCAACGAGAAGCTCCGCAAAGGGATCGGCTGGGGGCTGGTCGCTGTTCTCTCGCCCGTCATCCTCCTGATCGCCGCGCTGTGCTCCATCGGCACAGGCGGTGCGGATCACAACAACCAGGCGGTAGCCGCAGCCTTCTATGGGACGAGCTATTCGACCGAGGTGCCTATGGCATTCCGCTCTCACATTGAGGAGATGCGCACCGCGTTTTCTCTTCTGGATTCGGCGGTCGCCTCCGTCAATGGGCGGACGGAAGGCGGAAACAGCCTTGACCCGATCCGAGTCAAGGCTGTTTTTTATGCCCTCTGCTTTGGCGAGGACGCTCCCGGCAGACGGGCGGCAAACCGCTTTGTGGAGTGCTTCTACACTTGGGAAACCCGTACCCGCACGGTAGAAGTGGAGAACGACGATGGCACGGTTACCAGTACGACAGAAGAATATACCGTCGCTGTTCCGGTCTCACTGTCTCAAGCGTATGCCAATCTGGAAGCACATCTTGGCAGAGCAATTACGGAGGATGATAAGAGCAACATCGACCACATCTATACCATGATCGCCGGCACCGCAGGCGGCGGCAGCTACAGCGGCGAGTTCCTTCGCGGGGATGGAAGCAGTATCGACTTGGACATCTCCGCCTTTGTTGATCCCGCCAATAAAAATGCAGCCGACCTTGTGACCTACGCCATCCACGCATGGGAGTCCGGCTGGGGCTATGTCTGGGGCACCTATGGTAATGTGTTGACGGAGTCACTCCTCACCTACAAGGTATCACAATACCCGGACGGTGTTGGCAACCATGAGGACATCATCCGTGCCAACTGGCTGGGCGGCAGAACTGCCGACTGCGTTGGACTTATCAAAGGTTACGGCTGGCTGTCCCCGGAAACGATGACCATCGACTATGGTACCCATGGGATGCCGGATATCGGCGCAAACCAGATGTACTATAACGCCAGGGAATCCGGACCCATTAGCACCATGCCGGACATCCCTGGTCTTGCCGTTTGGCACGATGGGCATATTGGCGTCTACATTGGCGGCGGTCAGGTTGTTGAGGCCATGGGTACCAAGTACGGCGTTGTCAAAACAGAGTTGGCTGGCCGAGGTTGGACGCACTGGCTGAAGATTCCGTATATCAATTATGACTGAGGAGGATCGAATGGAATTCCACAAAGATGAAGTAAAGAACAAAGTCGTCTGGACAAAAGGCGCAGACATTACTGACGGATCGCCGCGATACACCTTCGAGGGACGCGACCCCGCCACGACCTATGAACGATTTCAGGTCGTTATCTATACAGAGCGGGAGCGCCGATATGCACACGACCCCGGAAGCCTCTGCAATCACTATTATGGTTATGTGCGCGACGACAAAATGGAGTGTGCTGAAACGATTGGACCGTACTATTCTGTACGGGAGGCAAAGCGGAGAACACTGGAATTGTTTAATTCGTTCGTGCAGCAATACGCCGCTCAAGAATTAGACAGTACTACACCGGAATCAGCGGTTCACGGACATGATGATCAGCAGAAGCATCTTCAATACCAATGGGCAGGGGGAACACCGCAGAGGAAGTATGCAGATATGCTGGACAACCTGATTCCGCAGCACGATGCGCACACCACCGCAGCGTGGATCGCCTTCGCTGAGGCGTTGGCAGACGGTGTGGAAAACGGCTTTTTGCGAGAAGCGGCCTCGCTGGTCGCGGCCTTTCAAGAGATCTCCGAGCGATTCGATCCCAAAGTGGTGAACACGATCTATCAGACCATCCATGTACCGGACAACACCCTGCTGAGTAACGAGATCATACCGGCAGCAGAGGCCGCAGAGCAGTGTGCGAGTGTACAGGAGATTTCCGACATGGCGGCAGACGGTCTGTTCGGAGGCGGTCCAATGCCCACGCTGAAGATGTAGGAGGAATGAGACATGGCCTATGTGAAAGTAACCCCACCGTCCGTGGTCTATCATCTGACGAGGATGGAAAACCTCGACAGCATTCTGGATGACGGTCAGATCCGCCGCTTCGAGGACAGCGAGTGTTGGTTCTGTGAGAGCCTCCCTAAAATGAAAGCGTACATGGAGCAAACCGTGATGTGCGAGGGCAAACCCTACTATGCCGTAGGTGGTCAGCTTTGCCGCTATCCAAAGTTCGTGCCGGAGGACTATGTCCTCCTTAAACTCGCTCCCTGCCAACCGAAGGATAACTGGTATCGCTGGGATCAGGAAGTCCCGCCCGGTAGTCCGAAAGAACTGATCAACGCAGCAAAGGAGTTTTCTGCTTTGAAAATTGGTTACCGCGGTGACCTTTGGTTCAGTACGGTGGAAACCATCGATGTACCGGCCTTCCTTCATGGTGAGATCATTAGTCAAAAGCAACTGACATCTGGCGAAGCGTGGTCAGCTTTGTTCAACAAAACAGAGAACGAGATGGCAGGGTACATGAACCGGCTCGACCAGCTCTCTCGTGACGAATTGATTCAGGCTGCAGATGAGATCTCCGCCATGATGACCTGCCACTCCGAGCTGATGGCGTTTGGAGAAAATCTTTCCCGCAAGAAGATGATTTTTCTGCTGCAGCAGGAGAAGCCACTGGAACTTCTGAGTGAGGCTTGGATGGAGCATCAGACTGTGGATGTGGGCGAGACCTTCCAAAGTCTGCTCACAGGTCTATATGACGAGACACAGCAAACGCAGGTGCGTGATATGGTTTATGCAATACAGCCGAAGACTATTGAGGAACTGCTGACAAGCTATCCGGATGATTACTTTCAGCTCATGACGCCGTGCGGTTTTGTGGATCTGACTCCTTCCGAAACGGAGAAGCTCTTACACGGCGAAGCGACTATGGCACATCCCGGAGTCAGCGGATGTCAGATGCCGGTCGAGGCGCAGGAACTTCTGGAGATGGAGGTGCTGTCCTTAAAAAGAGACGAGCATGGTTGCTGGTATGCACTGACCGACCACCCACAGCAGAAAATGGAGCAGGCTCCGCAGGAGCCGCAGATGTTGTGATCGGAGGTGCATTGTATGAACATGGCTCGTTATGAGCAGGAAACCATTATCAGCTTCAACGAGGAAGAAAAGACCGCCGGTATTTACACCCACAACAAGATACTGCGTCAGAAGCTGGCAGCACTGGCGCGGGACAGACCGGAGGATTGCAGGCTCGTGAAGGTGTCCCACAGCGGACGGGCAGTTGACTACACCATTCCAAAATCATGGATAAAGATCGTACCGCCTCGGACCGCAAGTGAAGCGCAAAAAGCAGCTCTTGCAAGGGCTCGGAAAGCGGCAAGTAAGCCGCTATGACCCCTGCGCGCGCAGCGTTTCAACAACACCTGTCTCGTGCCGAGGGTAGTTACACCACCCACAACACAAAAACGCTGAAAATAGCATATAGAAGGAGGACACGCACATGAAAAAAGCAACTGTCACCGTTACCTTTGACGATGAGAAGCTGGGCGCACTGGAGTTCTCGCTCCGCAAGGAACACTCCTCTGTGCAGGAGCACTTGGAGGATGCGCTGAACGCTCTTTATGAAAAAACCGTACCGGAGCCGCTGCGGGAGTATCTGGACAGCAAGACCGCTCCCACGGCGGTGAAGCCCAAGCGCCCGGTCAAGCCCGCCGCACCCAAGCCGCAGAGCAGTGAGCCGAAGCCCGCGGCTGTGAAGGAGGGCAACTGAGATGGCGGATCATGTAGACATCACACTGTGGATCGACCGCCGTTGGAAGGATGCCATCGAAAAGCATCTCAGGGATGAAACCCTGCAGGAGCATCTGGAGAATGTGCTGGATGAGCTGTGCAACCAGCTCCCGGAGCAGGAATACAAACGCATCAGTGCCGAGATCTACGCAGAGGATGCCGCAGAGCGTGAAGCGAGGGAGGCCGCCCGCACCTACGCCGCCTACCATGTGACGGAGCACGGGCAGGAGTGGTACTTCAAGACCTCGCCCGGTGAGGAGCTGTTGGTCGCCTGCAAAAAGCTGCGCGGCTATGTCGCCGCAGAGAAAGGCACTGCGCCGGACAAATTTATCGGAATGTTTTTCGGCGGGCAACCCATCACAGCAAAAGAGTTTGACACCCTGACCGCCCTTCGTATGGAGAACACCGGCAAGGTGCGCGGCGTGTTCGATGTAAACTTTGACAAGCGGGAGTTCTCCGCCGTACACGTCATGGACGGCTGGCGAACCTGGGCAATGCGGGATGTCTCCCCATCCGTCTACCATGCCACAAGGTCGCACTTTGCTTCGGCGGATGAACAGCTCTCCAAACTATTGGAGCTGCTGGATGGCATGGAAATCACCTCGGCGGGACATCTCTCCGCGCGGAATTTTTCCTTCAGTGATGAGATCATGATGGATGAGGACGGTAAGCTCAACTTCTATGTGGACGCAGATTTTGATGTGGACGCTGCCTTCGGAACCTTCGTCCTCACGGACAAAAACGATGACTGGCTCAACATCTATGCCAACTACGACGTCGCGGAGGATAGACCCTGCGACACGCTGGAGCTGACGCTCTGCAAGGGTGACGGCTCCGAGGAGAGCTGGAGCTATCCGCTCAACGCAGCAGAGAAGGATGTCCTGCTGCGGAAGATGGATGCGTTTTGCATGGAACAGACCGGCATGAGCCTGCGCGAGTATGCCCAACAGCTTCACGAGGAGCAGGCACAGACTGCGGAGCTGCAGCTGTGATCGTAAAGGAAAAGAAAGCGGAGTTTCTCTTGGCTGGTTATCCTAACACCGGAACAGGAGCAGCGCGATTCACCGGTGCTGGGAATGGGAAATCGAATACGCTGCCCGGAGAGCCGTGCCAACTGGCGTGGCTCTCCCTTTTGCACCCGCGGCTTATCTAAAAGATGCGGAACACCGCGCAGGAGCAAACCATGTAATAACTGCGGTTTCCATTGGCTTTTCACAAAACCAGCCATGGATTTTTTGTTGCTTTTCGTGGATAGCTTTTCTCCCTGCGCCGTGCCATTGTGTTTGCACGGGCATTGCCCGAATCAAAAATCAGGAGGAAACAAACATGACAATTGATACCGCAAAGGAACTGCAGATGAATATCGCAAAAGAGGGACTGGCATTGCTGGTGCTCCGCCCCACCGCAGATGTGCAGCTCCACCGAGAGTGCATCTCCCACATTGGGACGGCATGGGACATCCCCGTTGGTGACACACAGGAGGTCATCTCACTCCTGGACCGCGAGCTGGATGCCATCCACGCCGCAGAAAAAAATGGCACGGTGACACATGTGCTGCCGGAGGAAGAACTGCCCATGAATGCCAGCGGACTTGAAACGCTGGATAACATCTGGGATCTGTTTGAAACGTCACTTCGTGTAGACAGCCCCTACGCCAGGACGAGGCTGTTCGAGATGGCAAAGTGGCTGGAGGAGTCTCAGAACCTGCTGGACTGGATCGAAAAGACGCCGGCGGAAAAGCAGGCATGGATGGAACAAGTCAGCTGACCACACCACACAGGAGGAGCCGCCCCCAGAGGGCGGCTCCTCCCTGTTTCGCCAGCTATTCCCCCTGTGAGCCGCTGTGTGCGGCTTTGGGGGCGAGGGTGGCATCCCTGTACCCCGGACAGGCATCGGCGCTGTTTGCCCCCGCTTTCGCCCCGCCTATGGGGAACTGTGCTGGGAGCCTGCCTGTTCGATAAAAGCACAAGATAAACGCCCGCAGTCGGAAACGACCGCGGGCTGTCCACAAAGCCCCGCAGTGCGGGGCTTTTTCACAGGTCACAAACCAATGTCGGTTTGAGGCTCTGTCAAGATGAACCGATGTCGGTCCGCAGGAGGAGTGCAGCGTTTGCAGGGCTTTCCGGCGTTTTTGACCGATGGCAGCGGAAGGAAGGAGGAAAAATGGAGGACAATAAGAAATGCACCACGATCTGGCTGCGGCCCAGCGTCATTCGACGCATGGACGCATGGATGGAGGAGGCGAACTGCAGGAGCCGCAGCGAATTCATTGAAAAGGCGGTCCGTTTTTACATGGGCTATCTGGGAACGGAGGACACCTCCGAGTATCTCTCGGACGCGCTGGTGGCGACGCTGCGCGGGATCATCGCGGACAGCGCCAACCGCACCAACGGCATTCTCTTCAAGTGCGCGGTGGAGCAGGGCATCATGGCGCACACCATCGCCGCCCACTTCCGGGATACGCTGGAGGATCGCCGCGCCCTGCGCGGGTATGTGGTGGACGAGGTAAAGCGCACCAATGGTCAGATCAGGTTCGAGGATGCCCAGGATGTCCAACGGCAGCTGCCGGATGACACATGGCGAGGTTGATATTTATCTCTCCATACATGAAGGGCGGCAGAGATGCCGCTCGGCTGGCCCATCGTACCCGCTACTTCGCCACCCGTGAAGGCGTGCAACTCCTCAAGGATGACAATGCCCATCTTCCTGTCACGAAGAAACAGCAGCAGTACATCCAGCGTCTGCTCCGCAGCTTCCCAGAGGCAAGGGAACTGCCGGAGCATGAGGGGTATGCAAACACACCTAACCGGCAGACTGCCTTTGCGCTCATCGCGCAGATCCACGAGGACTTCATCGAGCCAATGGATGGCCGTGAAAACTATCTTGACTATGTCGCAAACCGTCCCGGCGTAAAAGCGTTGGGCGAACACGGCCTGTGGGATGCCCATGGCAAGGTCCCGTCGCTGGAGAATGCCGTGGCAGAGGTGGCGCGGCACACGGGAAATGTGTGGACGCCAGTCATCTCCCTCTCCCGTGAGAACGCGGAGCGGCTGGGCTATACCGACCTTAAAAACTGGCAGGAGCTCATCAACGCATCTATCACCGACATCGCCAAGGGCTATAAGATCCATCCGGACCGCCTTCGCTGGTACGCAGCTATGCACGAAAAGGAGAAGCACATCCATGTTCACATGGTGCTCTTCTCAACCGATCCGAAGGAGGGCTACCTCTCCCGGCAGGGTATCCGCAGCATCAAGTCCGCGCTGGTCAGCACGATCTACCGGAACGACCGCCTGCACATCTATGAGCAGAAGGATGAACAGCGCGGCCTGCTCCGGCAGGAGGCGGAAGCACGGATGGCAACGCTCATTGGGCAGATGGCTGCCGGTGCTCTGCAAAGTGATAAGCTGGAGCTGTTGGTGACGGATCTCGCCCAGCGGCTTCAAGAAGTTAGTGGCAAGAAAGTCTACGGTTATCTGCCGCCTCGTGTCAAGCGCGTCGTGGATGAGATCGTGGACGAACTGGCAAAGGACGAACGGGTGTCGTCCGCCTATGCTCTATGGCAGGATCTCCGAGAGCAGCTTTGCATTGACTATAATCAGACTCCACCGCAGCGTGTACCGCTATCGCAGCAAAAGGAGTTCAAGACTGTACGCAACATGGTCATCCGAGAAACGCTACGACTCTCGGAAATGCACTTCACCTTCGAGGATGATGCCATGCAGGATGAGCCAGAGCCGGAAGAACCGCCTGTTCCTCCAGATCCAAGTGCGGAGCGGATGATCCATCAGCAGGCTCGGTTTTACCGCAGAGCAAAAAGCATGTTAGATGCTACGGACGCAGATCCCAGTGAGAAGTCAATGGCACTGGTCACCCTCCACCGTTTGTGGGAGGAGGGCTATACTATTGCTGCTCATCAGCTTGGCAAATCGTATCGAGATGGAGTTGGAAGTTCAGTTGACCAAGAGTTGGCGGCGGAGTGGTTTCAAAAATCGGCGGAGGCCGGTAATCCTTGCTCTGCATACGCGCTGGGCAAACTGTTGCTGGAGAAGGAGCAGATCCCGCAGGCCATTCACTGGCTGCGGCAGGCAGCGGAGCAGAACGATCCATACGCGCAATACCGGCTCGGCAAGCTGCTGCTCACCGGCGCGGAGGGTGTGCCGAAGGATATAGATGCGGCCATCCAACTTCTGAAGGACTCTGCCACGCAAGGGAATTCGTTTGCCCAATACACGCTGGGAAAGCTCTATTTGCTGGGACAGGAGGTGCAAGCAGACCGCAAAGAAGCTCTGCGCTATTTCGCACAGGCAGCGGCGCAGGGCAACTCCTACGCGCAGTATTTCATTGACCATCAGGACGACTTCTCCGGTGCGGCGGCGGGAACCGCTGTCCTTCGGATGCTCCATCAGATGAGCCGCATATTCCGCGAAAACGCCGCCCAGCCTGCCATCTATGCAGGAATGCAGATCGACAAGAAGCGTCGCCGCAGATTGCAGGAGAAGCGCATGGCAATGGGACACAAGGCGGATGACCATGAGGATCGCGGACTGACGCAACAGACACAATAAGGGAGGGACTATGTCAAAGTACATTCCGTTTACAACCGAGCAGAAAGAACGAGCCGCATCGGTGGACTTGGAGGAGTTCCTCCGCCGCCGAGGAGAAAAGCTCATTACCTCCGGCAGGGACAAACGCCTTGCCAGCGACCACAGCATCACCATCCGCGGATGCGAGTGGTACGATCACGCCAGCGAACAGGGCGGCAGAGCCATCAGCTTCGTCAAGCAGTTCTATGGACTCAGCTACCCGGACGCCATGTCTCTGCTCCTCGGCGACGATCTGGGTGGGAGTTACCCTGCGGCAAGGGAGAAGGAGCCGGAGCCTGCAAAGCCCTTCACGCTCCCAGCGCAGAGTGAGTCCATGCGCCGTGTGTATGCCTACCTGCTGCAAAAGCGTTGCATCGACCGCGAGATACTCAATGCCTTCGTGCGCAAGAAGCTCATCTACGAAAGCTGTGAAAGATCCAGGGACGGGACAAAGGAATACCACAACGCCGTGTTCGTCGGATTCGATGAACACGGCGTTCCCCGTCATGGGCATAAGCGTGGGCTGTATACCATGGGGCAAAGCTATCGCGGCAACATTGAGGGCAGCGACCCGAAGCACAGCTTTCACTATCTCGGCGGTGATGACACGCTCTATGTCTTCGAGGCCCCTATCGACCTGCTCTCCTACATCTCCCTTTTCCCGGTGGGGTGGCAGGCGCATAACTATGTGGCCTGCTGCGGGACATCCTCCATCCCCGTGCTGGAGATGCTGCGGCAGCTCCCCCAGCTCCGGCAGGTGTATCTCTGCCTGGATAATGACGCTGCCGGTCATGCCGCCAGTGAGCGTATGGCGAAGCTGCTGGAGGAGCGTGGTATCTCCGCAGAGCGGCTCGTACCGCAGCAAAAGGACTGGAATGACGATCTCAAGGCAGAACAGGAAAACAAAATGGAAAGGAGCGAGCTATGCCAAACCTTCTGCTGACAATGTGGGACACGATCAAAAGCTCCAACATCGGGATATTGGTCGCGGCAGGGCTGGGGATGTTCGCTATCATTGGGGGACTCTCCATGCTGTCCTACCACTATACACTCAGCGGCATCAAGTCCCGCACCGTGGGTGACGGACAGCACGGCACGGCGCGTTGGGCGACCGACAAGGAGATCCGCAAGACCTATGCCCACGTGCCGTTCAAGGTCAGAGACTGGCGCAAGGGAGTAAGCCTTCCCACAGAGCAGGGACTGGTGCTGGGCTGCAAGGGTAAGAAAGATGAACTGACTGCGCTGGTGGACAGCGATGACATCCATTGCCTGATGATCGCCGCCTCCGGCGCGGGCAAGACGGCATTCTTCCTCTATCCCAACCTTGAATATGCCTGTGCGTCCGGCATGAGCTTTCTGGCGCTGGATACCAAAGGTGATCTCGCCCGCAACTACGGCTCTATTGCCAAAAAGTATTACGGCTATAAGCATATCTCCGTCATCGATCTGCGTAATCCTACCCGCTCGGACGGCAACAATCTGCTGATGCTCATCAACCGCTATATGGACATCGCCAGAAAACAACCGGACAACCTCGCTGCCCGCGCCAAAGCCGAAAAGTACGCCAAGATCCTCGCCAAGTCCATCGTCAGCCCGGAGGGAAACTCCGACCATGGGCAGAACGCCTTCTTCTACGATGCGGCGGAGGGCTTGCTGTCTTCCACGATCTTGCTGCTTGCGGAGTTTCTGCCACCGGATGAGGAACACCCGGAGGAGCGGCGGCACATCGTGTCGGTATTCAAGCTGGTGCAGGATCTGCTGGAGCCGGCGCGTGGTGCGCGGGGACGTTCCCGCTTCCAGCTGCTCATGGACAAGCTGCCATCCGAGCACAAGGCACGCTGGCTGGCAGGTGCCGCACTCAACAGCTCCGAGCAGGCGATGGCATCAGTCATGTCCACGGTGCTGTCCCGGCTCAACTCGTTCCTCGATAGTGAGCTGGAGCAAATTCTGTGCTTCGACAGTGCCATTGACGCGGAAAAGTTTGCGGCGGAGAAATCCGCCATCTTCCTCATCCTGCCGGAGGAGGATCAGACGAAGAACTTCATGGCTGGCTTAATGATCCAGAACCTCTCCCGCGAGCTGTTCGCAGTAGCGGATGAGAACGGCGGCAAACTGAAAAACCGTGTTATCCTCTTTTGTGATGAGCTGGGTACCATGCCGCCCTTTGATATCCTGCCGCTTTTCAGTGCGGGACGCTCTCGCCGCCTGACGCTGGTACCCATCATCCAGTCACTGGCGCAGCTGGAAAAGAACTATGGAAAAGAAGGTGCATCCATCCTGATGGACAACTGCCAGGATGTGATCTGCGGCGGCTTTGCGCCCAACAGCGAGGCGGCGGAGACTTTTTCAAAAGCCCTCGGCAGCCGCACGGTGCTCTCCGGCTCTGTGAGCCGAGGGAAAAACGATCCCAGCCAGAGCCTGCAGATGATGGAGCGACCCCTGCTGACGGCAGATGAGCTCAAGTCGATCCCCAAGGGCAGCTTCATCGTGCAGAAGACCGGATGCCACCCCATGCGTACCCGCCTGCGCCTGTTCCTCGAATGGGGCATCACCTTCGAGGAGGAATACCGTGTGGAGGAACAGGCAGCCAGAAGGGTCTATTATGCCGATCAGAATTCGCTGACCCGCGCCATCATGCGAAAGTATCCTCCCAAACTGACGGAGCAGAAGGCTACTCGCTCCGTTAAGGGCGAGGGTCAGCTCCACGACGCGCCCATGCAGGAGATGGTGGTGGCGGAGGACATCGACTATGACCGTATGCCGCACAAGCGTACCCCGTATAATCTTCCCCGGCAGGAGGTGGATCGGTGAGCTACTTTGACAGCATTTATGCCGACACGCTCCTGCCGCCCAGGGCTGTATCCGTCTATATGTACCTCAAGGATCGGTCCAATAGCGCGGGAAGCTGCTGGCCGGGGATCAAGACGATTGCGAGAGATATGAACCTCTCCCGCAGCACGGTCAAGCGGGCACTGGCAGATCTGGAGCAGCACGGCTATCTTGCCAAGCTGCCCCGATACCGTCCCAATGGGAGCAACACATCCAATCTCTATACGCTGAAATAAATGAAAAGTGGATCGTACAGCGCCCTGGTACGATCCACTTCATTAAGCCAAAAAACAAAAATCTCCACGCCAAGGGGTAACTATACCTGTTTGCTGAACCGAGGAGGGGTTCAATATGAACCCACCAGAACAGCCCACTCTATCGGAGAATTAGGACAGAGAAAGAAACACGGAAAGTTCTCATCCTGCAAGTCGGCTTAATTTCAGTAGTCATCCTCCTCGAAGATGTAGATACTGTGATCGGATGGAGAAAAGAGCGTTTCACACAAAGGGCGAGAAAGCACCAATGAAATGGCACATAGCCCCCCCAGCAATAGCGCGAGGTCTTATCGCCACAGAAAGCGGTGTATATTTCAAATCTTTCTACTTGTTGCAAGAGAGTACCACATGGTATAATAAAAACAGCTATAACTGGGAGTTCAAACTATGTTGATTTATTTACAGATGCTGGAATCTCCAGAGGAGAAGTCAATATTGGAGCAGATATATCTGGAGTACCGTGGTCTCATGTATCATGTGGCCTACGAAATTTTACATAACGAGCAAGATGCCGAGGACGCTGTCCATCACGCTTTTGTAAAGATAGCAGAGAATATTAAAAAAATTACTGATCCGGTGTGTCCAAAAACGCATAGCTATGTCGTTACAATAGTTGAACACCAAGCAATAGATCAGTATAGGCGGTTACAAAAACACCCTTCTGTCGAACTGATCGAGGAAATTCAAGGCACAAATGCTCATTATGAAGGGGATAACGATTTGACAAAATGTATTTTGAAATTGCCTGCAAGGTATCGAGAAATGATTTTGCTGCGTTATCATCATGGGTACACTGTTAGAGAAATCGCAAAGGTGCTGGGGCTGTCGTTGCCGACCGCAATTAAATTGGATCAACGGGCCAAAAGCAGATTGAAAAAAATGTGTGAAGAGGCGGGAATCCTGTGATAAGCGAGGAAATGATAAAAAATGCAGCAGCTGAAGCAGATCAGGCAATCAGGGATTCTCTTCCTGCTCCGGCAAAATGTGAGCATAAGTTTTCTCCATTGTTTCAAAGAAAAATGTGCCGATCCTTCCGTATGGTAAAACATCCTGTGATTTATAAACTGCCCCGATATGCAGCTTGTTTCGTTCTTGCGGCAACTCTTGCCAGCGGTACATGGCTGACTGCGAATGCTGAAGCAAGAATTGCTTTTTTTGCATGGATGCGAGAGCAGTACGAGGCTTTTGTTGAGTACAGATTTGCTGGTGAGGCATCTCAAGAAAATGAATCTGTAGATTATGAATTGACATGGTTGCCTGAAGGGTTCTCTCTACAAAAAGAGCAGAACCTTGATGGCGGCACATATCTAACCTATACCGATGATTCAGGACAGCGCATTATATTTTCCTATTTGAAGGGTGATGATGCAGCAAGCCTGTTTGTTACATCCGACTATACAGAGGCTCAGTCGACTCAAGTTGGAGATATCTGTGCAGATTTCTATCAAGCCGACGGAGAAGCATCCTCCAATATGCTGGTCTGGTCATCAGCAGAAAATGATCTCGTTTTTTATCTCATGGCAGACATTGCCGAGGCTACTATGATAAAAATGGCAGAAGGTGTCCAAAAAAAATAATTCTAAAAAGCGAATCCAACTGTCCAAAATGACCTCCTTTATTCGTTTGCAGGGTATAAGCGAATAAAGGAGGTCATCCCTTTGAAAAAACATTTCTTCCCCATCATGTGTGCATTCCTCGTGCTACTCTCATCTACTGCCCATGCAGCAACGAGAGCAGCAGCGGTTGTTCCCCGTATCTCTTTTGATGGAACCACTGCCTCCTGTTCGGTATTCATTGCTGCGGATCGGCCGACTGACAACATTGATGCAGTCATAAAACTATGGCAAGGAAGCCGGTGTATCGAAACTTGGGAAGAGTCTTCTATTGGAGATCTTGCCTTCAGTGGCAAAGTAACGGTGTCAAAAGGAAAAACCTATCAATTAACAGTCGATGTTACTCTTGAAGGCAAGGTGCAGCCAAGATTTTCTGTTGAGGGAACTTGCAAATAATTTCGACATGACAATGTGTTTGAATGAATCCAAACTATATTTTTAAGAAAGAGGTGTTTCCAATGGGATAGGAAATTGAGTAATCGTTTTCTCACCCATTTAAAAATAAGAGATAATTTACGTATGAAAGCAGGCTATTTAAGTGGTTAAGTGATCATTATTAGCCCTACTTGCCAAATATGTCGTAAAGAAAGGAGTATTACAATGAAAAAATGCTTAGTTTCGCACTCGCACTCTTGCTGATGCTCTCTATTACATCAATAGCATTCGCCGCAGGCGGAGAAGGTTCCGACAATGCGCCTCAGTTTGACCCCATTTTTGAACTTATCGAGAATATCGCGGAAGTGCCGCAAAACGACGCGTCTTCCGCAGTTCCTGACAGGACAGTAATCACTGGTACGATTACCGATGCAAGCATTATTCAATCCCTTGTAAGTGTAGTTACCATATTTAGACCGAATTATTTTCGGAGAAAGGAGTAAATCATGAAAAAGTTTTTAAGTCTACTCTTATCGGCATTGTTGGCAGTATCTTTTGTGGTTTCAGCCAGTGCGGCTGAAAATGTGGTTGATGATGGCGTACAGGAAAGTGCGGTAGCGGCTTATGACGAATTGATGGCCTCTTTTGCTACCACGTATTCTAATTCTGGTGAGAAGATCTATCCCGATTACTATGGCGGATCTTACATCAATGATGCTGGACAGTTGATTGTCTATGTTACTGATAATGTGCAGAGACCGGCAGTATTGAGTGATAATGCCAATGTAGTCTATGAGCCCTGCACCTACTCTTACAACGAATTGCTTTCTGTTATGGACACATTGAATAATTACAAATTCAGTCGTTCCAATGATGCTATTGCAAGCAATTTCAATGAGTTTGGCCTTTATGATTCAGAAAACAGAATTATTGTTAAATTGGATGATCTGTCTGATGAAAGCATAAAGGAATTCAAGGAAAATGTTTGTGACTCTGCTGTAATTAAGTTTGAACAGGGTTGTGGTCCTATCGAGACAGAAGTAAATGTCAATGCAGGTGATAAGATTTCTTTCTCTGGTGGAAGTGCATCCGTCGGATATCGTGTTAAAAGAGATGGTGTCGTTGGATTTGTAACAGCAGGTCATGCGGCCAACAGCGTGGGTAAATCTATTATGTACAATGGAACTACCATTGCTTCTTGCGAGGCAACGCAACAAAGCGGAAATGCTGATGCAGCTTTCTGTGCGATTACTAATTCCGACTATTCGCCGACCAACACACTGTCTGGTACAAGTAATACCTTATCTACCACAATCAGTGAACCTGGTGTTGGAACGGTCATCAATAAGATTGGTATGAAAACCGGACATACTTCTGGCAAAGTTTTGTCTACGAATGTAACTATAACTTTTTCCAGTGGAGCTACTATTTCCAATTTGACTTCTGCTGATTATGAAAGTGGTCCTGGCGATAGCGGCTGTGTTGTCTATTCTTATATCGGTTCTACTGGTGCCCGCCTTACATTGGGTATTCATACTGGAGCTTCCGGCAGTGGCACGAGATACTATACAAAGGCAAATGAAGTCAATGCTGCATTAGGCACCAGCAGATATTGATTTCCAAGCAGGGAAAGCTAAAATGAAGAAAAATTATTCGTTTATTTTTGTATTATTTCTGAGCTTGTGTCTTTTGTCAGGTTGCACTGTTTCACCTCAAGGAGATTTGCCTATGAACAGTGATGTACCTTCTGTTGATAGAGATTCTGCACAACAGATTGAAAACAATAAACCGACGGATGATGGTTTAACTGTCAGTCCTTCAGAATTAGATGGAAAAGTTAGTATGACAGTTTCGGCTGATGCAGCAGGTAGTCTTGACATAACTATAACCAATAATTCTGATGTCGATATTGATATGGGAGAAGATTTCTCTTTGCAAAAAATGGACAGTGAAACATGGAAAGATATACCATTGTCATTAAGCTATGCTGATAATTTAATTGTTATTTCTCCAAACGAAAGTCATACTTTCCACTATGATATTGGAAGTGCTGTTGTTTTGGAAAGTAATAAAACATATCAGATAGTAAAAGTTGTTTCTGCTGGACAAACAAATCACTCAGTATTTGCATCTTTTGAAATCAAATGATGACCAGGGGGCAGGAAATTAGGATCTCCTGCCCCCTGTATTGTATTCAGCGCTTGACAGCTTTTTACTGCACAAGTTGTCGGCTATTTCTCAATCTTGGGCAGAGAATAACACTGGCTCCTATGCCTGTGCAATCGTGGCAGCCTTAAACATCATGTATCAAAATGACTGCCTGCTCAACAATGATTCGGTGAAAACGTATGACTGGTTGTGGAATGAAACAGGAACAAAAGAAACTACTTCCAGTAAAAATGACACAAGCAGTGACATCGTATATGGCTCAACAACGATTGGAAAAATCGCACCAGCGATTGTAAAACTTGCAAAGCAGTTAGGAAAGTCGAACAGCTCTTATACATCTGTTTCCAGCCCCACATACCAAACCTATAAAAGTGCTGTTCAAGCAGGCAAGAGCGGTGTTTTGGAGTTTGGAGTTACGGTAACAGCCAGTAATGGAACCGAACGTCAGGGGCATTCTGTTTCTGTTGTTGGGTTCCGTTCGGATAAGGATTCCAGTTCCAGTGTTCATCAGTATATAATTGTTGCAGATGGCTGGGGTTCCTTCAGATATATGGAACTGTCCGCAATTGACTTTACAGATAAAGCTGGTGCTACGATTTCTATCGGCTGACCTATGGAGGAGGGAAAAGTATGAAAGGATTCTTGTGCTTAGTGTTATCAGCACTGTTCTTAGTAACCGTTGGATGCTCAGGTAATTCTAATGACCAAGCCGGCAAACAGGAGCAAGGTTTGCACTTGCTTTCCCTCAAAGTCAAAGTAATTGCAATGGTGGAGAATGAAGATAACCTTTTCTTAGTTGAAGCCCTTGAAAGCTACAAGGACGAAATCAACCAAGGTGACACCATCTCTGTTGCTGCGGATTCTACCGAAGTCTCAGACATTTTGGAAACCTATCAAGAACACAACAACTTTCGGATATACTTCCCCAAAATCGACGATACTTCGGACGGAATAAGTGTTACTTGTTTGGATGTTGTTCAGTATGATTCGAGCGGTGAGATCATCCAACAGGCAGAGCGGCAATGATCTGAATGTGAGCCGGTAAATTGGAAACAGCGTATAAGATGGAACGGTCAATATCGGCAAATACGTATAAAAGCGGTAGGGAGTGTCCTAAACAGGGCATCCCCTACCGGGGAATTATGGGGGATGGGACATGACAAGTTTGATACAATATGTGAGTAGAATATTAATTATTTCACTTCCGGCAGTAATTGTCTTTCTGTGCTTTATGCCATACCGCATGAGGGCACTGAAGGCCATGAATCTGCACTCTGGATGGCAACGCGAGATTGGCTTAATTCTATTTGTTGTATCTATTTTCGGTATCTTGGCTCTGACATTATGGCCTACATATATTTGGGAAGATTCTCCTGGTATTTGGGGAAATATCCGCATTCTAATTGACCGCCCTGCTTGGAAATCCAGTTTAAGCGTAGTTCCATTCTCTGTATTCAAAGATTATTATGAGGATTTATTGAAAAGTCCCGTGTACTTTTTTGTGACGCTCATTAACTTCTTTGGCAATTTGGCTATGTTTATCCCAATTGGATTTTTTTCCGCCCTTTTATTCCGAAATGCCACATTGAAACGATCTGCAATCATCGGTTTTGGAATGTCAACTTTTATAGAGTTTGCACAGTATTTCATTATGCGCAACACCGCTGTTGACGATATTATTTTGAACACACTTGGGGCAATATGCGGTTATTGGGTGTACCGTTTACTACGAAAGATGTTTCCAAGTTTCTCCCGCAAATTTATATGCAATATCACACAAGCAGCCGGGAATTGATGATTATGCCGATGAAAAGGGCCTTTTGACCTCATCGTCATAATATGATACCAACCACTTTACCTGAATAAAGAGAAATGCTGTATCGCTCCGCCAAGGGAGGATAATGTCCATTTGCTGGATCGAGGAGGGGTTCAATATGACCCCACCAGAACCTCCCACTCTATCGGAGGATTAAGACAGAGAAAGAACAAGGATAGGAGCAGAAACTCATGTTTTTGTGCTTGCGGGGGCGGGCAAATTCAGCGCCACAATTGATCAAAACGAACACCCATCGGTCGGCTGCCGGGTGGGTGTTCATTGTATAACACAGGCGCTGTGACGAATTTGTGACACTTTCCCCGCACTTTCGCGGGAGAATTTCAATGCAGCTTCTGGTATGCTACAGACAAGGTTGATACACAACCACAAATACTTCAAAAAAGGAGCGTAACATACCATGAAAAAGAAAACGATTTGGAGCCTTGCGCTGGCACTGGCGTTGGTGGTATCAGCCATCGGCGCATCAACCGCAGCTTTGGCGGCTGCGCCTGACACGGCAGAGCCTGCAACTGCCATCGCGACCGAGAACGAGGACGCCATCTGGGAGCAGATCGAGGCGGTGGAAGAGAAGAGCGACGCCATCTTCCAAAGAAACGCAGCGCTGTGGGAAAAGCTGGACGAAATCTGCAACGCCCTGCCCGACGACTACGACTTCACAAACTTTGACGAGGCGGCATTTATCCGCAGCACCAACGCTCTGACGGAAGCGGAGAAGGAAACGCTTCTGGCGGACATCAAGGAGCTGAACGGCCTTGACGCTGAGATGGAGGCACTGTACGCTCAGCTGCCCGACTGCGACAATATGCCGCTTTACGAGAAGGCGCTGGAAAAGGCCGACCCCAAGGTGCTGGATGAGATCGACATCCTGGAGCAGGAGTATGACCGCGTCTGCGAAAAGCACGCCGACCTGTGGGACAAGGTAGATGAAGCGTACTTTGATCTGCCGGACGACTACGACTTCGACAACTACGATGAGGCTGCCTTCATCCGCAGTTTGACCTTCCTGACCGACGCGGAAAAGGACGCGCTGATCGCCGACTACAACCGTCTTGCGGAGATCGACAGCCGGCTGTGCGAGCTGTACAACTCCATCTGGGGCAACACCGGTTGCGAAAGCGGCATCTGCCCCCTTTGACGGAAAGACGATATTCTGATAGTATAAAATCAACATCATGCCGATGCTGCGCCTACGCGCAGCATTTGGCGCTGCTTTCAAGGAGGACGCATGGGACATTCCATCTATTTGGCGGACGATGAAAAGAGCATCCGGGAGCTGCTCCATAGCTTCCTCGCAAGCGACGGATATACCGTGCGCTCCTTTGAAAGCGGTGACGCGCTGCTGGAGGCATTTCGTCAGGAGCCTGCGGAGCTTGTGATCCTGGACATTATGATGCCCGGCACGGACGGCCTTACCGTGTGCCGGGAGCTTCGCTCTGTTTCCGATATTCCCATCATCCTGCTTACAGCCAAGGACAGCGAGCTGGACTACGTCATGGGCATCAGTCAGGGCAGCGACGATTATCTCACCAAGCCCTTTCGTCCAACAATATTACTGATGAAGGTGAAGGCGCTGCTGCGCCGTGTGGAGATGGATCGAGGAAAAACAGCGGCGGCGGAGGATGAGCTGCATTACGGGGATATCCGATATTCCGCTACGGAAAACGCCGTCTTTTGCGGAAGCACGATCGTGGCGCTGACCCAGACCGAGCTGCGGCTGCTCAGCTATATGATGAAGCAGCCGGAAAAGGCATATTCCCGCGAGGAACTGCTCAGCGCGGTGTGGGGCTTCGACTCGGAGGTGGAGACCCGCGTGACCGATGAAACGCTGCGCCGTATCCGAAAAAAGCTGCTGCAAGCGGGCAGCACCGTCAGCGTAAGCACCATCTGGGGCTTTGGCTATAAGCTGAAGGGAGCGGAGTGTACATGAAAAACATCAAACTGCGGATCGTGTATTTGATCCTCGGCTCGGCTTTACTCCTGTTTGCTCTTTTTGTGCTGGCGGTAAATGTGATCATCCCGTCTCATTTTGTAACCGAGGCAAAAAAGGCGCTGCTCAATGAAGCGGAATATCAGAATCGAACCGCTCCCTACACCTATGACGAACCGGACTATGATGAGGACTGGGAGGAGGGCTACTTCTTTACGCCCAGCATCGTCTTTTTGGAGCTGGAGGACGGCTACCGGCCCAACACATGGAATCGGGATGCCTACCTGCTGGAGAAAAAGCTGCTGGAATACTGTGCCGGACGGGATATCACACTCGATCAGTGCTACACCTTCAAAAAGGACAGGCATCATCTGATCTTCATGTCTGCGCAGGAGGATTACGGCGATGGAGAGGAACCCTACTCCTATATCATGTACATAGACATCGGTCCCATCACGCGCTATATCGTAACGCTTAACTGGGTGTTCTTTGCGGTACTGCTGGCGATCTCCTCCGTCATGTGCCTGCTGGGGTTCCGCTTCGGCAGAGATATTGAAAAGGAGGCGGAGCGGCAGCAAACCTTCTTCCAGAATGCCTCCCACGAGCTGAAAACGCCGCTGATGGCGATACAGGGCTATGCGGAGGGCATACAGGCGGGCGTGATGGACGCGGGCGGCGCGGCGGACGTGATCCTGGAAGAAAGCGACCGCATGACGGAGCTGGTGGAAGAACTCTTGGACATTTCGAAAATCGATATGGGGCGGCAGCGGCTTAACCTTTCCGAAACGGATATTCGGGAGCTGCTTTATGACGGCATACGCGCCGTGGAGCCGACAGCCGCCAGCAGCATCGCCATTGTGCCGGATTTCCCCGAAGAAGCCATCATCGTTAAATGTGATGACGTACAGCTGCGCAGGGCGGTCACCAATATCCTCTCCAACGGGCTGCGGTATGCCCGCAGTGAGCTGCGCCTGACCTGCCGCACGGACAAGCGGCATGTGACGATACGGATACAGGATGACGGGGACGGCATCGCCGAGGAAGATTTGCCCCACATCTTTGACCGCTTCTACATGGGGCGGAGCGGAAAATCCGGCATCGGCCTTGCCTTGACCAAGGAGATCGTTCACCTGCATAGAGGGACGATCCGCGCGTATAACGGGGATAGCGGCGCCGTTTTCGAGATCTCCATTCCGGTGAGCAGATAAGAAGATCACCGCGCTGTCTTTGAGCGCCCTTCCTGAAAAAAGGACGGACTTAGAAAAGACTTTTGTTGGTACCGGGTGGAGAGTTTCCTGTGATTTCCTCTCGTGCCGACATTGTTAGAATGGAGTACATCTATGGACTGCAAATCAAAAAAATATCTGCATATTCATGACTGGAACTACTGGTGGGGCTATTACCGCTGCGGCCAGGACTGGGAACCTTTCCATGCGGCGGAGTTTTCTCTTGCCGAGGACGAGGCGGGAGAGACGCCCTTTTTCCACTTTGATTTCCATAACCTCCCCGCACTTCACCAGACCATTCGGGACGGTGAGTTTGTGGAGCCGGATAACCCGGATCATCCGCACTTTCTGGAGCAGGCAAGGCGGCTTAGAAACGGTGAACAGGACTGGTTCGTCGGGGCGTTGTACTATCCGCTTTTTTCGCCGGAGATGCATTTCTGCAACGCCTCCGTCCGGAGCGGCGTCCCGCTGACACAACTGCTTTCCCCGTCTGTACCGCCCTATTACGGGGTGATCTTTCTCCGGGAGGAGCGCCCCCTCACTCCGGAGGTGCTGACGCATTGGGCGGAGACTCTGTCCCAGCCACTGTTCGGCCAGCCGTTTTCCTGCACGCTTGCACAAGTTCCCAGCCGGCAGGAGGCGATGGAGCAGTTTGAGAATGAGATGCGGCTGACGCGATGAAATGTACGGTATCGTTTACCGCTGATTTCCCGTTAAAAAGCAACTGAGAGAGGCGTCTCTTGTGGAATTAAGACTCACGGAGCAGGAGGCTCTGACGCTGTATCGAATCATTCTGCGGTGGGATGAATTAGGCAGCTTGACCACAGAGGATGACAAGGAATGTCAGCTGCTATGGGATCTATCCTGTACGATGGAAAAAGAACTGGAGCCGGTGAAGGATGCCGTGAAACGCAGACTGCTTTGACTGCGTAAGCGCCCATCGGTTCGAAGCCTTTGATGTGACGCTGTTTTCTTTGACGCTGACGGATCTTGAACTGTCGGAAAGACGCCGGTATCGTGGGATGATATTGACAAGGGGGGAAATGATGCTATAATATATGCGAATGATTCGCATATTGGAGGGCGGCTGATGTCAGGCTATAATACGAAACAGCGAAGAGCCCTGCTTGCTTTTTTGGGGGAGCATCCGGACGAGCTGCTGACTGCACGCCAGATGGCGGATGCGCTGGCAGAGAAGCAAATCAGTCTCAGCGCTGTGTATCGAAATCTTGCGCAGCTGGAAGCGGAAGAAAAGGTGCGCCGCAGCGCCAAAAGCGGGTCGCATGAAGCGTTTTATCAGTATCTTGACGCCAAGGGCTGCAAGGGCGCGCTGCACATGAGCTGTGTGAAGTGCGGCAAAACCTTTCACATGGCCGACAGCAACGCTGCCCTGTTTGCAAAGCACCTGGCGCAGAGCGAGCAATTCACGCTGGACGCAGCCGACACGATCCTCTATGGAACCTGCTCGGACTGCAAGGAAAAATAACGAACAGAAGGGAGGACAGACTATGACGAAGAATCTTTGTTTTATGACGCGCCTGCTGGCGGCCGTGCTGGCCGTTGTCATGCTGTCCTCTGCCGTCTATATTGCGGTCGAAGCCGATCATGACTGCTCCGGCGAGGACTGCGCCATCTGCCGCCAGATCAGCATCTGCGAGAATCTGCTGAAATCTCTGGGGCTTGCCGGTGCTGCCGCGGCGATCTCCGCTGCGTTTACATATACCGTGTGCAGGGCGATCCTGCCCTGCGCAGAGATGAACGGCACACTGACGCTTGTTGCTCTCAAGGTAAAGCTTTCGAATTAAAAACAGGATTTTTACAAGGGCGAAGTCTATCCATTTTCGGATAGGCTCTTGTGGTTTTACCGCTGCCCTTGTATTTTTGCGCCTATTTTTCAATAATTCGGAGGTTTTATCTATACTATGAAGAAAATAATCACCCTGGTTCTTGCGCTGGCCATGGCGGTCAGTCTGTTCACCGGCTGCGGCAAAAAGAACAACGCAGAGACGGGCGAGAGCGATTCCAATAATCTGAGCGTTGTCACCACCATTTTCCCAGAATACGACTGGGTCAGAGAAATTCTCGGCGGCAAGGCTGAGAGCACCGACCTAACCATGTTGCTGGACAACGGTGTTGACCTGCACAGCTATCAGCCCACGGCGGATGACATCGTCAAGATTTCCGACTGCGACCTCTTCATCTATGTGGGCGGCGAGTCCGATGAATGGGTGAAGAACGTCCTGAAAAACGCCGTCAACAAGAAGATGAAGGTCATCAACCTGCTGGAGGTGCTGGGCGAATCCGTGAAAACGGAGGAGACCGTTGAGGGGATGCAGGAAGCAGAGCACGCCCATGACCACAGCAAGGAGGTTTCCACCTTTGAAGATCATGAGGTTCAGGACAGAAGTCTGTCCGACTGGGAGGGCAGTTGGCAGTCTGCCTACCCCTTTGCGCTGGACGGAACGCTGGACGATGCCTTTGCAGCGATGGCAGAGGAAGGCGAGATGACCGCCGACGAGTATAAGACTTACTATCAGAACGGCTACAAAACGGACATTACCAATATTGACATTGCGGGCGACCACATTGCGTTCACCTATGAGGACGGCAAAAAGGTCGGCTCTGACTACAAGTATATCGGTTATTACATTCAGAACTGGTCTACCGGCACCAAGGCGGCCATGTATCGCTTTGAAGCGGTAGACAGAACCTCCGGCGCGCCGATCTGCATCGAATTCAACGACCACATGATCGAATCAGCTGCGCCCGAGCATTTCCACATCCGGATGAGCAACGAGAGCTTTGACGCCATCGTTGATCCGGAAAAGTCGTGGCCAACCTTCTTCCCGGCTGACATGACCGGTGAGGATCTCAGCGAGCACATGGAGGGCCACGGCCATGACCACGGGGAGGAAGCCGACGAGCATGTCTGGCTGTCTTTGAAGAACGCCAAAACGCTGGTCAGCGCGATTGCCGATGCCTTGCAGGAGCTTGATCCCGATAACAAGGATACCTACGCCGCCAACGCCTCCGCCTATATCGAAAAGCTTTCCGCGCTGGATGGCGCGTACCAGTCTGCCGTGGACGGCGCGGCGCGCAAGACCGTTCTGTTCGGCGACCGTTTCCCCTTCCGCTATCTGGTGGATGACTACGGCCTGAGCTACTACGCCGCCTTTGCGGGCTGCTCCGCCGAGAGCGAAGCCAGCTTTGAAACGGTATCCTTCCTCGCAAAGAAGGTAGACGAGCTGAAGCTGCCCTGCATACTGACCATCGAGGGTAAGAACCACAAGCTCGCGGAAACCATCGTCCAGAGCACCGCCGGGAAGAACCAGAAGGTGCTGACCATGGACTCCATGCAGTCCATGACCTCCAAGGATGCTGCAAACGGTGCTACCTACCTTTCCGTGATGGAGCAGAACCTTTCCGTGCTGAAAGAGGCACTGGGTTAAGGGGGTAGGATGATGGCTCAGCTCACTTGTCAAAAGCTCTGCGTCGGCTACGATGGGAAGCCCGTTCTGCAAGACCTTGATTTTGAGGTCTTTGCGGGCGACTACCTCTGCATCGTGGGAGAAAACGGCTCCGGCAAAAGTACCCTTATGAAAACGATCCTCGGCTTGCAGCCGCCCATCAGCGGCAGAATTTTGACGGGCGACGGGCTGAGGGAAAATGAGATCGGCTATCTGCCGCAGCAGACCGTTGTCCAGAAGGATTTCCCGGCATCCGTGCGGGAGATCATTCTCTCCGGATGCCAGGGGCGCTGCGGCAGCCGACCCTTCTACAACAGAGAAGAGAAGAAACTGGCGGCGGACGCCATGGAGAAAATGCAGATCACGCCCCTTGCCAAACGCTGCTACCGGACGCTCTCCGGCGGCCAGCAGCAGCGGGTACTGCTCTCCCGCGCCCTGTGCGCCACGCAAAAAATGCTGCTTCTGGATGAACCGGTCTCCGGCCTTGATCCCAAGGTGACAGCGGAAATGTATGCACTCATTCAAAAGCTCAATTACGAGGATGGCATCACTGTTGTGATGATCTCCCATGACCTGAACGCGGCGCTGCAATACGCCAGCCATATCCTGCACATCGGAGACACGGTGTTTTTCGGTACCAAGGCGGCCTATCTGAACGAGTTCCCACAGGCATGGCAGAAAGGCGGTGAGGTGAAATGACGGCGATCCTTGAAAAAATCGCGTTCTACTGGACCTATCCCTTTGTCCGCTACGCACTCATAGTCGGCGTGTTGATCGCGCTGTGCTCGTCGCTTTTGGGCGTGACGCTGGTGCTGAAACGGTTTTCCTTCATCGGCGACGGGCTTTCCCATGTGGCCTTCGGCGCGATGGCTATTGCCGCTGTGCTGGGGCTGACAGACGATATGCCCCTGACGCTGGGCGTCACGGTGGTCTGTGCCGTTCTGCTGCTCCGCACGGGGCAGAACACGAAGATCAAGGGCGATGCCGCCATCGCCATGATCTCAGTGGGAGCGCTGGCCATCGGGTATCTGCTGATGAACCTCTTCTCCACCTCGTCCAACCTCTCCGGCGATGTGTGCAGCACGCTGTTCGGCTCCACCTCCATCCTGACGCTGTCAAAAAGCGAGGTCTGGCTGTGTGCGGGACTGTCCGCGGTGGTCGTGGCGGCGTTTCTGCTCTATTACAACAAGATCTTTGCCGTGACCTTTGACGAAGACTTTGCCAAGGCGGTGGGCACAAAGGCTGATCTGTACAATCTGCTGATCGCCGTCATCGTTGCTGTGGTGATCGTGCTGGCGATGAATCTGGTCGGCTCGCTGCTGATCTCCGCGCTGGTGATCTTCCCGGCGCTGTCCGCCATGCGCCTTTTTCAGAATTTCCGGTCCGTGACGGTCTGCTCGGCCGTGCTGTCGGTGAGCTGCACGGCGCTGGGCATTTTGATCTCCATTCTCGCGGGGACGCCGGTGGGTTCTACCATCGTGGCGGTGGATATTCTGGCATTTTTGATTTGTTCAGCCCTTGGCCGTGCAAGAGGAGGCGGAGCGGGATGAAACGGCTTTTCTGTCTGCTGTTGGCTGTCTGCATGATGGCCTCCCTCTGCGCCTGCGGGAAAGGCAGCGGGAAGGACGCGGGAAATGATACGATTTCTTCCGATGAAGAAGCGTCTGCATCGGCTGAGATTACCCCAACGCCGAATCAACAGGAAGCGCCGGGGGAATCCGGGCAGACACAGGCAGCTGCCGGCGGTGTGGATGTGGATCTGACGGTACTCAGCAGAACCATGGTCTACTCCGAGGTCTACAATATGCTCTATTATGACCAGGAGCGCTATTACGGTAAAACGGTCAAGGCAAATGGCATATTTGCCATTTATCAGATGGTGGTGGACGGCGTGATGCAGCCGGACCCGGTAGCGTATACCTGCATCATCGCCGATGCGACCGCCTGCTGCGCTGAGGGGATAGAATTTGTGCTGGAAGGTGATTATACCTACCCGGACGATTACCCGGAGCTGGGGACGGAGATCACCGTCATCGGCGAATTTCAGTCCTATGAAGAAAACGGGATGACATGGTATCATCTGGTGAACGCAAGGCTGGCGTGATGCCGCGATAGCGCTGCATACATAGTTGGCGTGACGATTTCAGGGAGAAAGGTATTCCGGTGCAGCCTGACTGCAATTTATAAAAGCCGGACAAAGGGAGTCAGTTTTCCACTGCAGAAAAATTCTCGCGAGGAAAGCGAGTGCTGAATTTGAGATGGCTTCTTAAAGAATAGGCAGACTTAACATAAACTTTATTCCTGTTATGGTAACATAATCTATAAATACCCTGCTCTGGACGGAACACTTCTGCAAGGAACCAGACAGGCTGCAAAAACAAAAATGATCAACGGTGGAGAATATGAATGACTTTTGAAATTCACAGTGATATCACAAATCGATCTATGACCGTAGCCGCCCGCGCGATGCGCAGGGCGCTGCGGCGAAAGAGAAGCATTGTTTGGGCTATCTTCGGCTGGAGCGTCTTTTTATTCAGCGCATTGCTGCTGATCCCATTCGATGGAGAGCCTTTTGCGCTTGATGTCAGAACGGTGACTTCCCTGCTGGCAGAGGTGATGCTGCTGTCCGTTCTGCTGTTTCAGGATCGATTCAACGGCATGATCGCCCGCAAAAACACGCTGGCGGGCACAAAGGAATATCATGTCGCATTCGGCGAGGATTCCTATACCGTCGTTACGGCGGCCACCACCTCCACGTTCCGCTATGAACTGATCGACGCACTGGCTGAGTCGCAGGACTACATCATCCTTCTGATGAAAAAACGCTATGCGCAGCCTCTGGACAAGCGTACTCTTACCGGCGGGACGGTGGAGGAATTCAAACGATTTCTTGAGGAGAAGACCGGAAAGACGTTCCGGCGTGTGAAATGAGCGAATTTTCTATTACGCCCTTTCGCGGGCCGCATTTGCTTCTGCTTTTGCTTACGGCAGCGGCGGTGCTGCTCATATTCTTGCTGCTGCGCGGAAAACCGGAAGCACGGCGCTCCCGGTATCTGATCGGCGTTTGCTTTTTTAATCTCGCGCTGTTTGCCGGCTACAAGCTCTCGCTGTCCATGGACGCAGCGTATATCCGTGCCTACTATCCCAATGGCTTCAACATTTTCAATGAGCTGCCGCTGCACCTGTGCAACATCAATCTGTTTCTGATCCCGCTGGGCGTGTGGAAGAGGAACCGCTCGATCATGGGCTTTTCCTTCTTTGTAGCGCCCCTCGGCGCACTGATGGCACTGCTCTTCCCGGAGCCTCTGTTCTCCGGCTTTTCGCTGTTAATGCCGCGAATTTTCGGCTACTATGTGACCCACGCAATCCTTGTTGTCTGCGGCCTGAGTCTGGCGACGCTGGGCTTTTACCGCCCCGACCCCAGGGATATCCCGCGGATCCTCAAGACCTTTGGTTTGCTTGCCGTAGGCGCGCACCTTATCAATCTCCTTTTACGCCTCACGCTCTGCCCAGAGGCGAACTACTTCTTCACCTACGGCGCGGAGATCGGTGTGCTCAAGCTGTTTTGGCGTATCATCCCGGCGCCGCTGCTTTACGGACTGCCGGCCCCGCTGATCCTTGCCGCCTATATGTACGCGGTCTGTGCGTTGTCCCGCCTGACGCAAAGGGCGGAAGAAGCGCCTTTTTCATAGATTGGATAAGTTCCGCAGCAAAAAACAGGAGGATAAGGCATTGCTGGATAGAAATGTAAGAGGAATCGGAATCGCTCTGTGCTTATTGACTCTCTTTATCTTCCTGACCGGGTGCGGTTCATTGAAGGATGACACTCTTCTGACCGTCAATGCAGTGATCACGGAAGTTGGTACAGGAAAGCAAACCATAACGGTAAAAGACGATGCCGATGAAAACACTTTAGGTGAAGAATGTCTGATAGACTGTTCGTCTACTCCTATGGTCTATTGCGACTTTGCCACGCAGAAGGTTACAAGGATTTCTTTTGAGGAATTGCAGGTCAATGATAAGGTTATTATGAGTATCAGAAGCCCGGAAATGGAGAGCTTCCGAAGCGGCAGCGGGGAAAATACAATCAAGGTCGAACAATTGCAGCTGTATACACAAAGACCTGCCGAATGAGCCTCGGCTGTCCAACGCTGCATCGAGGCTTCGAGATCGAGCCAGAGAGCATGAAGTGGGTCAGCCAGCACACCAACGCTAACATGGTCGAAACGGGCTTCTTCGAGACCTGCAGCACCTCTTATGCCAATAGCATGGCACCGTGGATAATCTTGTGAGGATACGCATATGTGCAATCAAAATAAACAGCTGTACATCGTAATCAGCCAGACCGGAACACTTCTGTCCCGAATCCTTAAGCAGATCACCGGCGCAGAATATAACCACGCCTCCATCAGCCTGTCCAGAGATTTAGAGAGGATGTACTCTTTTGGACGCAGGCATCCCTATAATCCGTTTTGGGGCGGCTTCGTGATAGAGTCGCCTCGTACCGGTACCTTCAAGCGTTTTTCTGAAACTAAGGTGTTGGTTCTGAGCGTGAGCGTCACCGAAGAACAACACGCAGAGCTCAAAGAAATGCTCGATGTGATGTGGAAGCGGAGGAGGAAGTACAGTTACAACTATATTGGCTTATGTCTGGCATACTTCCATGTTGTCTGGAAGCAGGAGGGCTGCTATTATTGCTCAGAGTTTGTCGGAGAGCTTCTCACAAAAAGTCGGGTTGACGGCACGGAACAGTTACGTTCCTCTATCATACAGCCGATGCAGTTCCTCAGAATGCCGCACACACTGCTCTACTGCGGAAAACTTCGCGAATATGTGAGCAGCACCTGTTCCGAGGGCATATGTGAAGATGCAACGAACCGCACAGTGCATAGGCGACTGCCATAACAGCAGATAAGGGAGCGCGTGGTCGAGTATCTGCAAAGGTGTGGTTTTGATCCGCCGACGTGACTTCTGCTTTTTGCCGTCATAATGGATATTCGTCCTGGATATGTTGACCACAGGGGTTGTGTTCCTCATACACAAGCCCTGTGGTCATTGAATATCTTTGGAGGCTTGGGGACGATCATTTCAACCGTGTGTACCTGCCTTCTTGGCCGGCGACCATGGAGATGGACCAGATTCCTGTAGAAATACCTGGTCAGATAAGATGAGTTGCCGCGGCTTTGGCGCTGCTTACTGTGCCCCGGTTCCTTTTTCCGCGCTGCTTCTAATTACGAAGAAAGCAAAAAACAGCGGCACAGAGAGTTTGCTCTGTGCCGCTGTATGCTTTATACATTGTATAAAAGCCTTACATGCTATCCGCTCTTTTGCCCTGCCGGAGCGAGCGGCAGACGACATACCCCGCTGGAGCGATCATGATCAGAATAAAAATGCTGATCAGTTCATTCACTTCGGATGGCGCAAAGCCCTGCAGCATAGTAATGAGGTTGTTTGCGAAATGCACGAGGATGGGAAACAGCAGGTTCCTTTTCTTCTCGTAAAGGATTCCTGCGGCAATGCCCATAAGGGTGGCATAGGCAGCCTGCACGATATTCAGGTGATAAACGCCGAAGAGTACAGATGATATTAGAATCGAGGCCCAAGCAGGGGCGAATTTCCGCATGGAGCGAAGCACAATGCCGCGGAATAGAATTTCTTCTACAATAGGTGCAGCAATCACCGCAATCATAAATGTTCCAAATGCATTTCCGCCGGCAATATTTTCAGCACCGGCGTTCATTGCCTCAACGCTTTTTTGAAGTGAGGGAAGCTGTTCTGCCAGCATGATCCAAAGACCGGAGATTCCGCAAATGCCAAATCCCACGACCAGACTGCCGAGCACATCTTTGAAATTTGTCGCTGTGCGCGGTTCACTTATCTCTTTCCTCCAAAGCAGCTTATAGAGCGTGAAGAATACGAGGATAAGAACAGCGTAGATCAAAATCTCGCCCCAATATGAGTAGTTCATAAATTGCTGCGGGGGGATATGAAAAACATCCAAAACGAGCCTTTCCACAAGAAAATATAATAGATTGGACAGCAAAAAATGCAGTGCGATTGCAAGAATGGGAATAGCGAAATATCTTTTTTTCATCATACGGTCAATTTTTTCTCCTGTCTGTATTTTTGAGGGGACTGCAGCAGTATAACAGATTTAACTTAAAGTCTTCGTTAAGGGGCGAAGCTGTGATTTTTCAGAAGCGGCATCGCAAAAGGACACTGTTCATCTTCCCTGTCGAACCTTTTGACCTTTCTCCAAAGGATGTTTTCCTCATAGTTGGTGACATACTGAATTTGGCATTAGGCTCCTTGCGTTCTGCAAAGCTTTTGAAGTTCAAACAGAAAATACCCACAGCCAAAGCGACTGTGGGTATGATCAAATCAGATTGTACGAGCTGACGCTATCTTGTCAATCTCTGCAGGTTCGTAGTTGCGCTCTCCTTCTGTAAAAGCCCAATATTCTGCCCGGTGTATCCGCACTTTCCAATACGCCCAAAGGGGGATTGAAGGGGAGATTCTTAACGCGCAGAAGGAGGAAGACCGTCCGTCTCCGGCGCCTTGAGAAGAAAGTGGCTTTTGTGAAAGTCGAGCAGGCCCTCATCCCGCATTTTTCCGAGCTCCATGGACAGTCCGCTGCGCTCCACGCCGAGGTAATCCGCAAGCTGCTGGCGGGAGAACGGGATGTCGAACTCATAGCCGCCCCGGCGCTGCGCCTCGGCGGAAAAATAGGACATCAGCTTTGCCCGCGTTGTGCGCTGGCCCATGTGGGTGAGCTTTTCGTTGAGCCGCAGGTTCTTCTCCGCTAACTCGCCCAGCAGGTTGCGGATGATCCGGCTATGGTGGGAGCAGGCGGAGGGGCACACGCTCAAAACGCGCCTTATGTGTAGAAACATCACCGTTACTGCGCTCTCCGCCTCCACGCTTGCATTGAGCACCGCCCCCGGCGCGCAGGCGAACACCTCCGCGAAGGTCTGCCCCGGCATGGCCTTGGAGAGGATGTTACGGTTTCCCCAGATGTCCTCCTGCACGATGAGGGCGCTGCCCGCTAACACAAGGCCCACCTCCTCCACCGCCTCCCCGGCGCGGAGCAGGCGGGAGCCTTTGGGAAAGGTGTCGATCCTCGCCCCAAGGCAGGAGAGCATAGCGGCAAGCTCCTCATCGGAAATGCCGGAGAAAAGCGCCGCCATATGGAGTACCGGAAAAAATTCTTTCATAAAAAGTCCTCTTTCGTTGAAAATTCAACCGACTTGTTGCTTTTAGTATAGTACAATGAGCGCACAAAAGCAACAGGAGGACTGAACATGAAACGACGGATCATTGAAATCGATCAGGATAAATGCAACGGCTGTGGCGCCTGCGCCGCCGCCTGTCACGAGGGCGCCATCGCCATGGTGGATGGCAAGGCAAAACTCATGCGGGACGATTACTGCGACGGCTTGGGTGACTGCCTGCCCACCTGCCCCACCGGGGCCATCACCTTTGTGGAGCGGGAGGCGGCGGCCTATGACGAGCAGGCCGTCATGGAAAATAAGCAGCGGAAAATGCGGAAGGAGGGCATGACCCTGCCCTGCGGCTGCCCCGGCAGCCAGTCCCGGAATATTCAGCGTCAGGAGGCGCCCACCGTGGAAACGCCGCAAGCCCAGCAGACGAGCCGCCTTTCCCAGTGGCCTGTGCAGATCAAGCTGGTACCGGTGAACGCCCCGTATTTTGACGGCGCGCGGCTCCTCATCGCCGCCGACTGTACCGCCTACGCCTACGCCGCCTTCCACGAGAGGTTCATCAAGGGGCACATCACCCTCGTGGGCTGCCCCAAGCTGGACAGCGTGGACTATTCCGAAAAGCTGACGGAGATCATCCGGGAGAACAACATCAAGAGCGTCACCGTCGTCCGCATGGAGGTGCCCTGCTGCGGCGGGCTGGAACTGGCGGCGAAAAAGGCGCTCCAGCAGAGCGGGAAATTCATTCCGTGGCAGGTGGTCACCGTGACAGTGGAGGGCCGGTTGGTGGAAGAATAACAAAATCATTAGAAAAAGAAAGGAAGAATCACGATGAAGTATGTATGCAGCGTTTGCGGCTGGGAATACGACGAGAGCATAGGTTACCCGGAGGGCGGCATCGCCCCCGGTACGCCCTGGAGCGAGGTGCCGGAGGATTTTGAGTGCCCCCTGTGCAATGTGGGCAAGGAGTCCTTCGAGGAGGCGTGAGCTTTCTGCAAAAGGAGTAAAGACGATGAGTTATGAAAACTGGAAGGACAAAATCAGCACATTCGAAGTGATGGACGTGCGGGGCAAAAAGCTGGACTTCTTCCCCGCATTGAAGGCAAAGGCTGCCGCGCTGAAAAACGGCGAAGGACTGCATATCATCCAGACCTTCGAGCCCGTCCCCCTATACCCGGTGCTGGCCCTTATGGGCTTTGAGCATCACACGGAGAAGGTGGGCGGCAGCGAATATCACATCTGGTTTTATCGAGTGAAGAAAGGAGAATAACCGCATGAGCTACGAAAACTGGAAGAATAAGGCGCAGGGGTTTCAGACCGTGGATGTGCGCCATATACAGGGCAGCTTCTTTGAAGGGCTGAAGAAAAGAGCCGAGGCGTTGGAGGTGGGCGAAGGATTACACATCATCCAGACCTTTGAGCCGCATCCACTGTACGCTGTCATGGAGGGCTTGGGCTACGAACACTACACCGAGCAGCGGGGTGAGGCGGAGTTCCATGTCTGGTTCTGCCGTGTGGAGAAGAAGGAAGGCGACGGCTCCGCTCCTTTCAAGCCACTGGCTCTTTTGAACTATCCCATGATCGATGAAAAGCTGGGGCAGATCGCCGTGGATTTTTGGGAGACCACATGGCAGAGCGAGAAGCGCGTACTGCCCTACGAAACGCGGCTGCTGCTGTCCCTGACCAACGCTGTCGGTGCGGGCCGGATGAGGCAGGCGGCGCGGGAGCTGGTAAAGGCATATATCCACGGGGTGGAAAGTGCCGCGCTGGACGATGTGTTCGAGCTGCTGGCATGGAATCAGGGCATCGGCTTTTTCAGCAGCGAGATCGGCCCCTCGGCGCTGTTTCAGGTGTACAAGCTCATTAAAAACGGTGAGAAGCAGGGCAAGTCCCGGGAAGATATCTGCAGTGCGCTGCGCGAGAAATTCGGGGAGAAGAACCCAGAGATGCAGGTTCTGAACTAAAAAGCAGAAGGAGACGAATGACAATGGATAACAGGATGTTTTGCTTTCAGTGTGAGCAGACGGCAGGCTGCGCCGGTTGTACCGGAAAAGCCGGCGTCTGCGGAAAAACCGCTGAGGTGGCGGAGCTTCAGGATCAGCTGACTGGCGCTCTGGTTGGACTGTCCCGTGCAGTAGATAATGCCCCGGATGCGAATGAGGGGACTTGGCGGCTGATGATCGAGGGCTTGTTCACCACCGTCACCAATGTGAGCTTCAACGAAAAGACCATTCGGGATTTGATTGACCGGGTACATGCGGAAAAGGCACGGCTGGTGCCCAACTGCCATAGCTGCACCTCTCGCTGTGGACGGAACGACGACTATGACATGCACCTGCTTTGGAGCGCACAGGAGGATGTGCGCAGTCTAAAATCTCTGATCCTTTTTGGTGTGCGTGGCATGGCAGCGTACGCCTATCACGCCATGGTACTGGGCTATGCCGACGAGGAGGTAAACCGCTTCTTTGCCAAGGCGCTGTTTGCCGTGGGCGAGGACTGGGGCATGGACGAGCTGCTGCCCATCGTGATGGAGGTGGGCGAGAAGAACCTCCAGTGCATGGCGCTGCTGGATAAGGCCAACACCGAGACCTACGGCACGCCCACGCCCGTGACCGTCCCGCTGACGGTGGAGAAGGGGCCGTTCATCGTCATCACCGGCCATGATCTCCACGATTTGAAACTGCTGCTGGAGCAGACCGAGGGCAAAGGCGTCAACATCTACACCCACGGTGAAATGCTGCCTGCCCACGGCTATCCGGAGCTTAAAAAATACCCACACCTCAAGGGCAACTTCGGCACGGCGTGGCAGAACCAGCAGAAGGAGTTTGCCGACATCCCCGCGCCGGTGCTGTTCACCACAAACTGCCTGATGCCTCCACGGGCGAGCTACGCCGACCGTGTGTTCACCACGGCGGTGGTATCCTATCCCGAAATCACCCACATCGGTGAGGACAAGGATTTCACCCCTGTCATCGAAAAGGCATTGGAGCTTGGCGGCTACAACGAGGACAAGCCGTTCACCGGTATCAACGGCGGCGGCACGGTCATGACCGGCTTCGGTCATGGCGCGGTGCTTGGCGTGGCGGATCAGGTGATCGAGGCAGTAAAGAGCGGCGCGATCCGGCACTTTTTCCTGGTGGGCGGCTGTGACGGAGCCCGTCCCGGGCGGAACTACTATACTGAGTTTGTCAAGCAGACGCCTGCCGATACCGTGGTGCTGACGCTGGCCTGCGGCAAATACCGCTTCAACGACCTTGACCTCGGAACCATTGGCGGCCTGCCTCGGCTCATGGATGTGGGCCAGTGCAACGACGCTTACGGAGCTGTCAAAATCGCGCTGGCCTTGGCGGAGGCGTTCGGCTGCGGGGTCAACGACCTGCCGCTGTCTCTGGTGCTCTCGTGGTATGAGCAGAAGGCGGTGTGCATCCTGCTGACGCTGCTGCATCTGGGGATCAAGAATATTCGCCTTGGCCCCACGCTGCCGGCGTTTGTTTCGCCCAATGTGCTGAACTACCTTGTAGAGAATTTCGGCATTGCTCCCATCACCACCCCGGAGGAGGATCTGAAGGTGCTGCTGAAGCGCTGACAAACCATAATGCGGCTGCGGAGAGGAACATCTCCGCAGCCGCCCTTTATTGAAAGCACTCATGAGCGTTTGCTTTTTGGTTCTTTGCTTCGATACTCCTATACGCCGCCGACTCCAGATAATACTTCTCATGTCAGAACACCCGGAGAAGTGAAGAAAACTGCTTGCTTCAACAACCCAGCATCTGTATCTTAACATAAGATTTATGGCTCGGTGCTATAATAACCTCAGCAAACCGGGCAATCGCCAAGGAAAGGATAGATTAGGACTATGAGATCACGACAGGGTGGCATTTTTATTTTATACATTGTGCTTATTGCCGCCATACTTGCAGGCTGCGGCGCGGCCGAGCAGCGACCGGCATTGGATAGGATCGAGTACACGAACCTGAACGACAGCGGATCGAGGGAGCTTTTGCAGGGGCTGCTCTCTGACGCAGGCGTGTCAGATGGACGTATTCAGAGCTTTTTCCGCCGTGTGGACCGCTTTCATGACAGCGTGAAGCAGGAATGGCTTACGGATGGCTTTGAGGAAGCAGAGCTGCTGTATACGAAATATGACCCTTATACAATGCAGGACGAATGGACGGCGAAGAACGGGACGTTTCCGGGCTATAACTGCCGGATCACCGCCATGAGCCTGTTTGGGGACTTCCTCTCCGTGAGCGCAAACGCTCAAATCAATGCCGGTGAAGATGTGCTGTTTGTGGACGAGGAGACACTGAAAACAGATCCCGATGCGTTGGGCGGAAGCAGCCTTGCGGATTTCCGCGCGTTGTATTCCTCTATGAATGCGGAGGATACCACGGATATCAAGCGTCATGTGCAAACCGTACAAGAGGAATGGGCATCCCGCGGCGTTACCTTTCGGGAGAATGAAAGGATCCGCCTCATCACGGTATTCTTCCACGATAAGCCGACCGAGGAGGAATCCCTGCTGTTTGTCGGGCATGTTGGCGTTCTTTTGACGGCGGAGGACGGGACGCTGTACTTTGTAGAAAAAGTTGCCTTTCAGGAGCCGTACCGGATGCTGCGCTTTGCCGACCGAACGGCACTGAGCGATTACCTTATGGGGAAATATGACACCTCATGGGGACAGGATACGGCGAGCCCCTTTATCATGGAGAACGACGAGCTTATGGACGGCTGGCGTCCAAACCCGGATAGCGGAAGCTCCGCGCTCGGCTAAGGACTGCGCGTTGCTGCCAATATAAAAATCCCCGACTCCGATCGTGGATTTCTTATATTATCCTCCGCTGAAGCTGTGGAGAAAAATAGATAAAGCACATCAACGCTGCAAAGTGACTTCAAATCATAGAATGTTACTTTGCGTTGCTTGCCGCAACGGCGATGTTTCTACTAAACTATGCATGAAATCTTTAGAGGAGGTGTTTCCGTGCTTCATGAAAATCTTCGGTTGAAGCGAAAGAAGCGAGGTCTTTCGCAGGAGGAATTGGCATCACGCCTTCATGTTGTCAGACAGACCATTTCAAAATGGGAAAAAGGAATGTCTGTTCCTGATTCTGAACAGTTGATAAAAATTGCCGTCATTCTCGAAACGACCGTAAGCGAGCTTCTTGGAACCAAAGTGGAAAACGAAGAGGAACCAGACCGGTTGGCAAAAGAACTGTCCCGCATCAACACGCAGCTTGCCATCAGAAACCATCGGATGCGGCGTGTGCTGAAAATCATCGCTGTTGCTCTGCTCGTATTTGTAGCTTTGATTTTTGCAATTATGGCGTTGAACTATGCGCCAATGTCGCAATCGAAATACACAAAGAGGGATGCTGCCCTTTTGCTTCCAAACAGGACAGATGTAATTTCAGTGAGCATTTCTTGGGATGATGAAAGAGAAACGATCACTGATAAAAGAGAAATAGACGATCTGTTCGCCAACTTATCAACAGTGCGCATTAAGTCGGGCGAAAGCTATAATGACGCTCCAATGACAGACAAGTTTATAAAGATTATCTTTGAGGCTTCCGATGGGCTGAGCGGATGTACTGTCTACGTCTTTGAGGATGAGAACGGATTCTTTATAGAACAACCCTATAATGGAATCTTTTCAATAGAAGAAAAGCAATACGCCGAAATCTTTGAAACCCTTTTTTAGCGGTGCAGCCACCAAGCTATGAAAAAGGAGTGCCTATTTGGGCACTCCTTTGCTCTGTTGGAACAGTGGGAAGCTGTCATTTTTAGTTTGCCTCTTTATCATATACAAGCATTGGCGTTCAGCTTTTCAAATTCCACTTAGGCTACGGCAAAGGCACAGACCTGCCGTGTGCAGCCGGGGGCGTTGTCCTTGGGATAGAGATGTGGTTATTTCTCTCTAAAGAGCGAAACAGAGTTTAATAAAATCGATATTCCTACACATACCCACAGAGCCTTGCTCATGGTTGGCATGATATCCATCAAGCCTCCCCAATCTTCATTTAGCACACGCATCGCTCCGTCTGAATAAAAGGAACATACGGTCAATGCAGTGAAAGAAATGGCTGCGAATCTAAACCATTTTTCATTCTTACTTTTAAAAGAGTAAATCAAATTGAATCCTGTAAAAATGATCGCAGAAATTCCTAAAAACAGCCACATATATATTGTCTCCTTAAATTCTCTTACCCTGCACCCCTATGAGGCAAGGCTCGCAATCGTGTTGCCTGCGGACGGGAACTGCCGATGAGAGGATCGTTCGCAGCCCCTTTACCGATTCTCCGCCAGATATTCCTCTGCGTAGTGGACAGCCACCGCACCGTCCGATACGGCGGTGACCACCTGCCGCACCGCCTTGGTTCGCACGTCACCCACGGCGAACACGCCGGGGAGGCTGGTGCGGGTGGATTCGTCCGCCACGATGTAACCGGATTTGTCCAGCGCCAGCTCGCTTCGGAACAGCTCCGTGGCCGGGGCGCGTCCCACGCTGATGAACACACCGTCGCAGGCAAGGTCGCGCTCCGCGCCGGTATTGACGTCTTGCAGCCGAAGTCCCGTCAGACGGCTTTCGTGCAGCAGCGCGGAGACGGTGCTGTTCCAGCAGAATTCCACGTTGGGCGCAGCCATCAGCGGCTCATGATAGACCTTCGTTGCCCGCAGGCTGTCCCGGCGGTGGATGAGGTAGACCTTTTGGGCAATACGGGACAGAGTAAGTGCGTCCGCCGCGGCAGAGTTGCCGCCGCCCACCACCGCCACGGTCCTGCCGCGATAGGGCGCGCCGTCGCAGGCGGCGCAGTAGTGAACGCCCTTGCCAACGAGCGCTTCCTCGTCAGGAACGCTCAAGGGACGGGGCGACGCGCCGGTGGCGATGACCACCGTGCGGCCCTGAAAGACGCCCTCGCTGGTGTCCAGCGTCTTGATTATCCCGGAAAGGCTGGCCTTATACACCTCCGCCAGCTCCGTCACCGCACCGAAGCGCTCGGCGCTCTGCTGCATTTTTTCGCCCAGCGTAAAGCCGTCGATGCCGCCCTCAAAGCCGGGATAGTTGTCGATCTGCTCCGTCAGCGCCATCTGCCCGCCGGCGGAGAGCTTTTCCAGCACCAGCGTGGAAAGCCCGGCACGGGCGGCGTACAGGGCGGCGGTGTATCCGGCGGGGCCGCCGCCGATGACGATCATGTCGTAGATCTGCTCCATAATCGTGTCCTCACTGTGCCAGCGTTTCCTTGATAAACGCCTCGATGGCCGCCTTGGAGGCAGGCGCGACAATGGAGCCGAGCACCTCGCCGTCCTTAAAGAGCATCAGCGTGGGGATGGTGTCGATGCCGAAGCGCTGGATGAGCTGCGGCTCCTCGTCGTAGTTGATCTTGCCGGTGATGAGCGTGTCGGCGTACTGCTCGCCCACCTTGTCAAAGGCCGGGGCAATGCGGCGGCAGTAGGGGCACCACTGGGCCCAGAAATCCACCAGCACGGGCTTGTCCGCGTGCAGAACATCGTTTTCAAAGCTGTTGGTCGTAATGGTAAGCATCGTATATCCTCCTATTTCTGTGTAAAAAGCTGTGTTTCAATATCTGTGATCGTGATGTGCGAGAGGTAGGCGGCGCACTGCTCGTTCATCTGCCGGTACAGCGCGTCCATCACGCCTGCCATACCGGAGCAGATGGCGCAGTCCCGGTCAATGTCGCCGCTGTGCCACGCGCAGTCCACAAAGCGGGTATTTATCGCCTCCGCCACCTGCCGGAGAGAAAGGGCTGCGGGGTCGGTGCAAAGGCGATAGCCGCCGTCCAGACCCTCCCGGGTCTCCACCATTCCTGCCTTTTTCAGCCCCGCCAGCACCCGGCGAACGCGGGTGGGGTTAGTGCAGATGTTCTCCGCCAGAGCCTCGCTGCTGAGGGAGCGTCCGCTGTGGCTCAGGCAGACCAGCGCATGGACGGCCAGATTAAAAGAACTGTCCACCCTTACCCCTCCTTCACAAGCTCGTAGGGCCAGTCGATGACGCCGCCAAAGTCGTAGACGCTCTGATACCCCAGCGCCAGCAGCTTTTGTGCAGCATCCTTGCTGCGGCGGCCGCTGCGGCAGTAGATCAGCAGCGTCGCCTCCCTATCGGGCAGCGTCTCGGGCATTTCGCTCCCGATGCTCTCGTTGGGCACAAGGACGGCGTTTTCAATATGCCCGCCGTCGTATTCCTCCCGGGTGCGGACGTCCACCACCACGACCTCCTGCGAGACCGTCATCTCATAGGCTTCCTCGGCGCTGATCTTCTGATACGCCGCCTTGTCGGGCATATCCTCCGCCTTGTCTTCTTTTGCTCTGGACAGCGTGCAGCCGCTCAGCAGCGCAAGCGAGGTGGCAAGTGCCGCAAAAAGTAATATCTGACGCATAATTAACCTCCAATGCAACTGTGTTTGTCGCTGATACAGTTTATACTGTGACTATATCAGATACAGTTCGGTGTGTCAAGGCTTTTTTACCATTTTTTTAACGTAAGCCCTCCATAGCTGTTGACAACAGGATGAATATGCGTATAATGGAAAACAAGAATAAGAATAGTTCCTGTTTTTTGGAGGCGTGCAATATGCCGAAATACGCAGAGGAGATATTGGCCGTCGTAACGGAGCTGCAGCAGCATCCCACGGCGGAGCAGGTGTTCCTGGAGATGAAA
>OGMW01000326.1_pt1 | contig 54241 bp, 59 predicted proteins | sample 1573281 | NCBI WGS metagenome assembly OGMW01 (sample SAMEA2581907, study PRJEB24529) | metagenome | biome: Human gut stool | place: China | collected 2011 | reverse complement strand
AGGAGCGGCTGGCTAAGCTGGCTGGCGGCGTGGCCGTCATCAAGGTCGGCGCTGCCACCGAGACCGAGATGAAGGAGAAGAAGCTCCGCATCGAGGACGCCCTGAACGCCACCCGCGCCGCTGTTGAGGAAGGCGTTGTGGCCGGCGGCGGCACCATCTTCGTGAACGTGATCCCCGCCGTGGAGGCTCTGCTTTCCAGCGTGGAGGGCGACGAAAAGACCGGTGTCCGCATCGTGGCCAAGGCCCTGGAGGCTCCCATCCGTCAGATCGCTGCCAACGCCGGTCTGGATGGCTCCGTGATCCTGGAGAAGGTCCGCACCTCCGGCAAGACCGGCTACGGCTTTGATGCCTACAAGGAGGAGTACTGCGACATGGTCTCCGCCGGCATCATCGATCCCGCCAAGGTGACCCGCAGCGCCCTGGAGAACGCCGCCAGCGTCTCCGCCATGGTGCTGACCACCGAGTCTCTGGTGGCCGATAAGCCCGAGCCCCCCGCTCCCGCTGCCCCCGCCGGCGGCGAGATGGGCGGCATGTACTAAGTGCAAAAAACATCAAGCCCCCTGGCTTTCGCCAGGGGGCTTTTCTCGTGGAGACTCGGCTTGTCGGCGGAGCACAAGCATCAAGCATTGAGTCCTCCACTGCGCCTTCGAGCGGGGTGAGCCGGAGTCGGGAATCGCTTGCGTTCCGGCTATAACGCCGGAATACAGGATACGAAGCTTGTGATGGCAGGAAAGTGGGGGTGACAGGCTTTGCAGCGGCGCCCCGCTTCCACCAGCGGCACAGATGCTGCACATACTGAGTACCAGCAACCATTAAGCCCTTTGGCTTTACAGCCACAGGGCTTTTTCTCGTACGCTGGGGTTCCATCAGCGTTGCCCTCCCCTGCCCATACTCTGGAAACCGCAGTCGGCATGCGTCATGGGCTATGCCTCTGCTCATGTCTGTCCGACCTGATACTTCTTCAGCAGCCGCCACAGTGTCCCCCGGCTGATCCCCAGTTTTGCCGCCGTCTGCGTCCGGTTCCCGCCGCATTCCTGAAGAACGGCCAGCAACTCCTCATAGGACAGGTCGATCCTGGTATGGGCGGCCTTCGGCATCGGCGGCGGGCACGGGGGCGGCGTCTCGGGAGAGGCGGCACTCTCCAGCAGATGGGCGATCAGGCCAGATACAGAGACGCCAGGCCGGTAAAGCACCGCCAGCCGCTCACAGAAATTCTGCAGCTCCCGGATGTTTCCCCGCCAGGGGCAGCTCTGCAGCAGACGGCAGTCGCCATCGCTCAGTTCCAGCGGACAGCCGTCGCCCTCCCGAGCCTGGAAGTTCCGAAGGAAGCTCTGCGTCAGCAGCGGGATGTCCTCCTGCCGCTCCCGCAGCGGGGGCAGGTTCAGCTGCAGGACATACAGGCGGTAATAGAGATCGCTGCGGAATTTACCTGCCCGGACCAGCGACTCCAGGTTCTTGTTGGTGGCCGCGATCACCCGGATATTGATGGGAGTCACCTGACTGTCCCCCAGCCGCATGATCTCCCGCTCCTGCAGGACCCGCAGCAGCCGCCCCTGAAGTCCCAGGGGGATCTCCGAGATCTCGTCCAAAAAGATGGTGCCGTTGTGGGCGATCTCAAACAGGCCCGGCTTACCGCCCCTGGTGGCGCCGGTGAAGGCGCCCTCCACATAGCCGAACAGCTCGCTCTCCAGCAGGTTCTCCGGCAGGGCGGCGCAGTTGATGGCTACGAAGTTGTTCTGTGACCGACGGCTCCAGGCGTGGATGCTCTGGCTCAACAGCTCCTTTCCGGTACCGGTCTCCCCCACCACCACGATGTTGGAGTCCGTCTGGGCAAAGGCCTTGGCCTCCTGGATACAGGCTATCATCCGCGGGCTGCGGGTGATGATATCCCCGAAGGTGTACTTGGCCTTGTGTCCCTTGTAGTGGAGCTTTTTGCGCAGCTGGTCCTCCGTGGTCTGGATCTGCGCGGCGTTCAGCAGGGAAACCACAGTTCCAGCCCGGAGGCCGTGCATCATCATGTTTTTCGTTTTGACGGACAGGTGGGTGTTTTTGTAAGCGATAATCTCGTCCGTGTTCTCCGTCGCGGACACGATGCGGCTCAACGCCGGGGTGGAGAACACGGAGGATGCCGGCTTTCCCAGATACTGTTCCCGGCGGGAGAGCTGCAAAATCTGGATGGCAGCTGTGTTCAAAAAGGAGATCTGTTGATTGCGGTCGATGACCACCAGCCCCTCATAGGCGTTGTCCAGCATGGTTTGGAAGCTCAGGGCCTTCTCCCGTTCCACCTGACTGATCTTGGCCTGCTGCTTGGCCTCCGAGATGGCGTTCCAGAATGCCTCCCGGCCGGAGGTAATGAGCATGGAGGTCAGTCCGATCTCCTCCGCCAGGCGGCAGCCGGTGCCGCCGCCGATGATGACCCGCTTCCCGTCTCTGGCTGCCTGCTCCACACAACGGCGGATCTCCAGCAGGCTGTTCTCCTGAAAACAGTACGGCGTCACGTCCACACCCAGCTGGCGGGCCAGCTTCTCCACGCCCAGGATCATGTTCTGGGTTCCCAGGATGGCGGCCGGAACAGGGCCGTACTTCTGCCGCAGCTGCAATAGAGTATTGACAATGTCCGTTCCGTTGATAATCAGCTCGATCACCGGGATAGAGAGGGAACGGCGGCACAAGTCCAGATAGGTGGCGCCCCGGGCGATCATGGCGTCGCAGTCCGGCCACTGGGGCAGCAGCTCCTGGGTCGTGGACGCCACCAGGATGTCCAGTGAGTACTCCGTGGCGTCCAGAGCCTGCAGGCGCATCTGCTCCGTGTGCTCCTGGAACACGTCCCAGGCGAGATTTGCCATGCTGGCGTAGGGAATGACGATGGCAATCCGAACCATAGCAGCCTCCTGTTCCCAAAAATCGGTGTGCTTCTTTGCCCATCATAGCAAAAGCCGCTTTTTACGTCAAGCCGCCGTCTGTTCTATTTGAGACGATTTAGAACAGTTAAAACACTATTTTGAACGAATAAAACACTCTCCGGTGAAAACAACCAATTGAGGCTGCAAAATTTTGGAGACACTTTTGTGAAAATCTGAAAAACCGCTCAACGGAGTTTCAGCAAAAATTTTGTGGCATCCAAAAACATTGATTTTTCCAAAATTGGCACAGAGATTGCTTTATAATAAGGCGAACAACCAACAGAGAGGACGTGACAAGAATGGAAAAGAAAGTTCTGATCCCTTCGGACATTTCTCAGCCCGGAAAAGACTATCTCGCCGAAAAGGGCTATACCATAAAAATGGGCCGTGGGACAGACGAGCAGACGATTTTGGAGGATGTGGCAGACTGTGATGCCCTGCTGGCCCGGAATGAGCATATCACCCGTGCCATCATGGAGGCCGCCCCCCGCCTGAAGGTCATCAGCAAGCACGGGGTGGGGCTGGATAAGATCGACCTGGACGCGGCTAGGGAGCTGAACATCTGGGTCACCAACGGTCCCCTGAGCAATACCGTGGCGGTGGCGGAGCACACCATGATGCTGATCCTGGCCTGCGCCAAGAAGCTGGTCTTCTTTGACCGGGCGGCCAGACGCGGCGACTACGACATCCGCAACCGGGTCAAGGGCACGGATCTGGAGGGAAAGACCCTGGGGCTGCTGGGCCTGGGCAAGATCGGCCACATGGTGGCGAAGAAGGCCATCAACGGCTTCGGCATGGAGGTGATCGGCTATGATCCCTTCCTTCCTGCAGACCGCTGGGACCCGGAGGTGGGCCGCCGTGAGACCATGGAGGAGATCTTCGCCGGCAGCGACATCGTCTCTATCCACATGCCCTCCACCCCGGAGACCCGCAACAGCGTGGACCGCCGTTTGATCGGGATGATGAAGCCCACGGCCTATCTGATCAACGCGGCCCGGGGCGACCTGATCCGGGAGGCGGATCTGGCGGAGGCCCTGCGGAACGGCGCCATTGCCGGCGCGGGGCTGGACGTGTTCCAAACCGAACCCCCCAGCCCGGACGATCCGCTCTTCCAGCTGCCCAACGTGACGGTCACGCCCCACAACGCGGCTCTGACGCTGGAGACCACGGACCGCATGGGCCTCCACGCCGCTATGGGCATCGACGAAGTGCTCTCCGGCCGCCAGCCTTCCTGGCCCGTGGTGGTGCCCAAGGAGCCGAGAACATGATGCGATTTCAGAGGTGAGAGTGGATGAAAAAAACGATTCGCAACAAAGAGCTTCTGGTTGGCGTAATTTTTCTGATAGTAGGTGTCGCGTACTTCGCGCTGGCTTTTACAATTCCCAGCTATGACGCCTATGGCGGCTCCTCCGTGGTGGATTCCTCTTTTGTTCCCAAGGTGATCGGCGCTCTAATGACTGTTCTCAGTGTTTTACAGCTGGTCTTTTCTTTGAGGGCCGGCAAAAACCCGCCCCCTGCAGCTCCCTCTGCGAAGCCGACAGAGGAAGACGGCACGTTCAAGGTGGAGGACTGGGACGATGACGCTGCCAACCGCAACGCCGACACCAAGGCACTGATTGCCATATTCGCGATTCTGATTGTGTACATGGCGTTGATGTCTGTGCTGGGCTTTCTCATCTCCTCGGCCCTGTTCCTGTTTGCCACGATGATGCTGCTGACACCGAAGCAGAAGCGGAAACTGCCTGTGATTGTCATCCTCTCTGTTATCGTGGCCATCGGTGTCTATTACCTGTTTGTGTACGGTCTGGATATGGTCCTGCCGGCCGGTATTCTCGGATAAGAGGAGGACATCACATGTTAGATCTTTTTATCGACGGCATCGCAGCAATCGCAACACCGGATACGCTGGCGTTGATGATTCTCGGTGTCATTGTGGGCATTATTTTCGGCTCCGTTCCCGGTTTGACCGCAGTGACCGGCATTGCGCTGTTTCTGCCGGTTACATACAGTCTTGGGCCCATCAAAGGCATGGCGCTGCTGATGGCAATTTATATTGGTGCCGTGTCCGGTGGTCTGATTGCAGCCATCCTGATCAACATTCCCGGCACGCCGGCCTCTGTGGCCACCTGTTTTGACGGAACTCCGCTGGCCAGAAAAGGGCAGGCCTACAAGGCTCTGGGTGTGGGCACGGTGTTCTCTTTTCTGGGCACGATTTTCGGTATTCTGATCCTCGTATTTGTCTCCCCAATCATTGCTAATTTCGCTCTAAAATTCGGGCCTGCGGAGTATTTCTCTGTTTCGGTATTCGCCCTGACCCTGATTGCCAGCTTGGCAGGGAAATCTCTGATTAAGGGGCTGATCTCTGCGGCTCTAGGCATTATGTTCATCACCGTAGGCGCAGCCCCAATTGATGCCGTCAGCCGTTATACCTTCGGCTTTTCCGGTCTCCGCGGAGGCTTCGACATTCTGACCGTGCTGGTGGGCCTCTATGCCATTTCAGAAATCCTCAGCACTGCCGCGAACAAAAAGGCTCTCGCTGCTGGCTCCGGTCAAGTGATGCAGTTCTCCGGCAAGGGATTCGGCTTCACCCTAAAAGAATTTTTGAGCCAGAAATGGAATTTCCTGATTTCCGCGCTGATTGGCACCGGCATTGGTGTTTTGCCCGGCATCGGTGGTGCCACATCCAATCTGTTGGCATACACAGTGATTAAAAACAAATCCAAAACCCCGGAGAAATTTGGAACCGGCATTATTGACGGCGTAGTCGCCTCCGAGTCCGCCAATAACGCCACCATCGGCGGGGCCATGATTCCTTTGCTCACCTTGGGCATTCCGGGTGATGCAGCTACGGCTATGCTGCTTGGTGGTCTGATCGTCCACGGTGTCCAGCCCGGTCCCCTGCTGTTCACCACCCACCCCGATGTGGTATACGGCGTGTTTGCCGCCATGGTGGTTGCCTCCATTCTGATGATCCTTGTCCAGATGTTTGGCCTGCGGCTGTTTGCAAAGGTTTTAAAGGTGCCCAAATACTATTTGATGCCCATTATCATCGTGTTGTGCGTAGTCGGTGCCTTCGCACTCAATAACCGGCTGTTCGACTGCTGGTCCATCATTTTCTTCGGTCTGGTAGGCTATGCCATGAGCAAATTCGACATTCCTCTGGCACCTATGATTATGAGCTTTGTGCTGGGAGAGACCATTGAGACCAACCTGCGCCGGGCGCTGATGTATTCTAACGGTGACATCTCTACATTTGTGACATCCCCCATTTCCTGCGTGTTCCTGGTGGCGGCTGCCATCTCCATCGTTCTGACGATTCGCAAGCAGCTAAATGACCGTAAAAAGGCAACTGCCTGAGGAATCCAACCGTGCACCACAGCAGACGCTGTTAAACATGACAAGAAAGGAAGATTCAACATGAAAACCTGGAAGAAATTGTTCTCTCTGTTTTGTGCAACCGTAATGATGTGCAGCCTGCTGGCTGGCTGCGGCAACAGCCCGGATACCCCGGCCGATGACGCCTCTTCGGAGGATGGCGGCACTGACTGGCCCACCAAATCCATCAACATGATCGTTCCCATGGGCGCCGGGGGCGACACTGACTTTAATGCCCGCACATATGCAAAATATCTGGAGGATGTGTTGGGTGAGACCGTAGTCGTCACCAATATCACCGGCAATGGCGGAGCGCTGGGTTCCGAGGAAGTCAAGAACGCCTCTCCCGACGGTTATACTTGCCTGTTTTATCACACCTGCCTGAATATCAACCAGGCCACCGGCATTGCCGACTACGGTTCCGAGGCATTTGAGACCGTGGCTGTGGTGGGAAAGAGTTCCGGCGAGGCCGTGGTCGTGCGGGCTGACGCCCCTTATGACACCATGGAGGAGCTGATTGCATATTCCCAGGCCAATCCCCAGACCGTGAAAATCGCCGCCAACACTGGAGCCACCTCTCACTGGGCATCCGTCGTACTGAATGTGGAGGAAGATGCGCAGCTGAATATCGTCAATGCCTCATCCTCTGCAGAACGTGTTGCGAATCTTCTGGGCGGCCAGTTGGATGTTATTATCAATCCCATCGGAACCGTGCAGGATTATGTGACCTCCGGTGATTTTAAGTATCTGGCAGTCACGACCTCCGAGCGGCTGGACTACCTGCCCGACGTGCCCACCTGTCTGGAACAGGGTGTGAATCTCTCCTACGATCTGATGTACTATGTCATGTTCCCCAAGGGGACCGATCCTGCCATCTGCCAGAAATTTGCCCAGGCGTTCAAAGAAATCTCTGAGATGCCGGAGTATGCCGAGGAGATCAAGACCGCCTACAACCAGACTCCCTATTTCCTCGACACCGAGGAGTCTATTGCCTACATTCAGGAAGAGAACGAGAAGATGATGGCCTATGCCGACTACTTCAAGTAATCTCCATTGACCAGCGTCCTCACAGCGGCAGGTCTGGCTGGTGACCGGCCGGACCTGCCGTCTTTTTGCCCTCATGTATTACTAAAGGAGGAATTTCCCATGTATAATGCGCACAAGATCACCGACAAAGTGGCCGCCGGCAAGCTGGCCATCGGGTCCCACGTGGGCTTTGACAGCCCCTTCGTCACCGAGATGATCGCCGGCTGCGGCTTCGACTTCATCTGGATCGACGGCGAACACAGCGCCATCGACCGCAAGGATATCCAGAACCATCTGATGGCCTGCCGGGCCGCCGGCGCCGCCGGCATCGTCCGGGTGCCCTGGAACGATCCCGTCATCATCAAGGCCATCCTGGACATGGGAGCGGACGGCATCGTGGTGCCCATGGTCTGTTCGCTGGAAGAGGCCAAGCAGGCCGCCGCCGCCACCCACTACCCCCCTGACGGCATCCGGGGCATGGGCACCCGCCGGGCAGTCAACTACGGCATCTGGGACAAGAATGCGTATGTGGCCGACACGGACAAATATATCCTCACCATTGTACAGATCGAGCACATTGACGTGGTAAAGGACCTGCCGGAGATTGCCAAACTCCCCGGCATCAGCGGCTTCGTGGTGGGACCCAACGACTTCACCATGAGCATGAACACCCCGGAGCGCACCTACACCGTTAACGACCCGGAGGTGCAGGAGCAATTTGACAAGATCGGCCAGGCCCTGGCCGGCACCGGCAAGCTCTTCGGCGTCTCCGGCGCCTGCAGCGAGAAGTTCGTCACCGACTGGATACGCCGTGGTGTCAACTATATGTGCATGAACTTTGACTTCAACTACATCGTCAGCGGCGCCAAGAACGTGATGCAGACCTCCCACGCCGTGCTGGACCAGCTGGGAAGGGCGTACTGAGATGGCGTTTCTGACACAGGAACAGCTGGACGCCCTGGCCCAGTTTGACACCCCCACCATCTGCAACGCCATCGAGGGCTTTGGTGTCCGGTGCCGGACCGAGGGCTTCACCCGGCCGGAGCTTCGGATGCGCGCCGCCATGAGCGACAAACCCATGGTGGGCTATGCCCGCACCGGCGTCATCTCCGCCCGGCAGCCGGCCACGCCGGCCCACAGCGCGGTGATGGAGGCGTATTACCGCCAGTATGAGGACTTCGACCTGCCTATGGTGGCAGCCATTCAAGACCTGGACCGGGTGCCGGTGGGCTCCTTTTGGGGCGACGTACAGGCCACGGTCCACCGGGCCCTGGGCTGCATCGGCGTCATCACCGACGGCGGCGTCCGGGACATCGAGGAAGTAAAGAGGGTCGGGTTCTACCTGTTCTCCAAGGAGGTGCTGATCTCCCACGCCTACATCCACATGGTAGAGGCCGGCACAGCGGTGGACATCTGCGGCATGACGGTCCGCCCCGGCGACCTGATCCATGCGGATGCCCACGGCGCCATCGTCATCCCCCAGGAGATCGCCGGGCAGCTGGCAGAGGCCTGCGTCCGGGCCATGGACGCCGAGGAAGCTTTGAAGGGGCCCTGTCAAGCCGCTATCGCCCGGGGTGAGAGGGTCACCGCTAAAGAGATCATGGCCTGGCGGGGCGAGATGCAGCGCCGCCGGGCGGCCATTGCGCCGAAGCAAGAACATCTGTAGAAAGAGGTCTTTCCCATGAAATACACAGTCGAATCCCTGCGGCAGTTCGGCATTCAGGTGGCGGAGAAGGCAGGTATGTCCCACCAGGACGCCGAGACGCTGCTGAAGAACCTGCTGTTCAGCGACATGCGGGGCGTCCGCTCCCACGGCATGACCCGCCTGAGCGGTTATGTGACCCGCATCGAGCGGGGGTGCACCTCCGCCACCGCCCAGCCCACCATCACCATGGACAGTGGTGCCGTGTTCTCTATGGACGGAAACAACGGCATGGGCTCCACCATCGGCACTGCCGCCATGCAGGCGTGCATCCGGCGAGCCAAGGAATACGGTGTCAGCTTTTGCACCGTAAATCATGCCTCTCACTACGGCTTCGGCGGCTTCTACGCCATGCAGGCCGCGGCAGAGGGCATGATCGGCTTCAACATCTGCAACTCCCCCGCCCTGGTGGCTCCCTTCGGCGGTGCCACCGCCATGTTGGGCACCAATCCCCTGACGGTGGCGGTGCCCTCCGGCAAGTACCCGGATCTGGTGCTGGACATGGCCACCAGTACCGTGGCCAAGGGCAAGATCGCTCTGGCCCTGAAGGAGGGCAAGTCCATTCCCGACAACTGGGCCCTGGCTCCGGACGGCAGCCCCACCACAGACCCCGCTGTAGCCAACAAGGGTGCCCTGACACCCCTGGGCGGCGCCAAAGGCTACGCCCTGGCCCTGATTATCGACGTGATCTGCTGCTGCCTCTGCGGCGGCAACAACAGCCGCCAAATCCCCCGGATGTTCGAGGATCCCAAGGAGCCCTCCGGTGTGGGGTACTTCATGGGCGCCATCGACATCGGCAGATTCGTGGATCTGGAAACCTTCAAAGCCCGGACTGACGCCATGTATGATGAGCTGAAGGCCGCCCCCACGGCACCGGGCTTCCGGGAGATCATGATCCCCGGGGAGATCGAGTTCCATCTGACCCGGCAGGCGGAGCGGGAGGGTATCGACATCAGCCCCGCCATTGAGCAGGACTTCGCGGATCTGGCCGTCAGGTACGGCGTCCCGCTGGAACTGCTGCAATCCTGCTGACTTTCCAGTGGAATCGGCTGTCCCCCGGCCCCTGCGGGCCGGGGGACACACAGACAGGAGGAATGAAATGCACATCGTCATTTTGGACGGATACACGGAAAACCCCGGCGATCTCAGCTGGGGAGAATTGGAGAAGCTGGGAGACCTGACGGTTTACGACCGCACCAGCCTCACCGATGAGGAGGAGATCATCTCCCGGATCGGCGGTGCGGAGGTGGTCCTCACTAACAAGACCCCCATCTCCCGCCGAGTGATGGACGCCTGTCCCTCCATGCGCTTCATCGCCATGCTGGCCACCGGCTATAACGTGGTCGACATAGCCTGCGCAAAAGAGAAGGGCATCCCTGTCTCCAACGTGCCGGTCTACGGCACCCATTCCGTCAGCCAGTTTGCCATCGCCCTGCTGCTTGAAATCTGCCATCACATCGGTTATCATAATGATACGGTAAAGAGCGGGAAATGGGAACAGTGCCCGGACTGGTGCTACTGGGACTACCCCCTGATCGAGCTGGCGGGAAAGACATACGGCCTGCTTGGCTGCGGGAACATCGGCATCCACACTGCCGCCATCGCATCGGCCCTGGGGATGCATGTCATCGCCTACGACATGCGCCAGCGGGACGAAGCTCTGCAGCTGGGGGTGGAGTACGTCTCCCTGGACGAACTGTTCGCCCGGTCCGACGTTCTGGGCCTCCAAATGCCCCTGTTCCCCTTCAACACCGGCATCATCAACCGGGAGAACATCGCCAAGATGAAGGACGGGGTCATCATCATCAATAACAGCCGGGGCCAGATGGTGGTGGAGCAGGACCTGGCGGACGCCCTGAACTCCGGCAAGGTGGCGGCCGCCGGGCTGGATGTGGTGTCCACAGAGCCCATCCGGGGCGACAACCCCCTGCTGACCGCCAAGAACTGCATCCTCACCCCCCATATCTCCTGGGCCCCCAGGGAGAGCCGCCAGCGCATCATGGACTGCACCGTGGACAACGTGCGGGCCTACCTTCAGGGCGCCCCCATCAACGTGGTCAACCCGTGACCGGACCGGGGCGGGCCTTCCGCCCGCCCCGCGCATCCAGAGAGGAGGAAACTCATGTCAAAGTGGATTCTCATGCCGGACTCCTTCAAGGGGACCATGTCCTCCCTGGAGATCTGCCAGCTGATGCGGGAGGCCCTTCTGCGCCACGTGCCGGATGCAGAGGTGGTCTCCATTCCCGTGGCGGATGGCGGCGAGGGGAGCGTGGAGGCGTTTCTGGCCGCCATGGGCGGCCACCGGGTAGAGGTGCCCTGCACCGGTCCGGATTTTCGTAAGATCTCTGGTTTTTACGGTCTGCTGGCCGATGGCTACACCGCCGTGATCGAGATGGCCGCCGCCGCAGGCCTGCCCCTGATGGAAGGCCGTCTCTGTGCTGAGGGAGCCACCACCTACGGCGTGGGAGAGCTGATTCTGGCGGCGATCCGGGACGGCGCCAGGCGCATCATTCTGGGCCTGGGCGGCAGTGCCACCAACGACGGCGGCTGCGGCTGTGCCGCCGCTCTGGGCGTCCGCTTTCTGGACGGCACCGGGGCGGAGTACGTCCCCGTAGGCGGCACGCTGGACCGGCTGTGCCGGATCGACATGTCCCATCGCTCCCCCCTGCTGAACGGTGTGGAGATCGTGACCATGTGCGATGTGGACAACCCCCTCTGCGGTCCCAATGGCGCCAGCGCCGTCTTCGGCCCCCAGAAGGGGGCCGACCCTGATATGGTGACCCGTCTGGACCGGAATCTGCGCCACCTGTCGGAGGTGATCCGCCAGGACCTGGGCCGGGAGATCGCAGACCTTCCCGGTGCTGGCGCCGCCGGCGGCATGGGAGCCGGTGTGATGGCCTTCCTGGGCAGTCGCCTGCAGATGGGGATCGAGACAGTCCTGGACACCGTGGGCTTCGATGCCCTGCTGCCTGGTGCCACCGCGGTCCTGACCGGCGAGGGCCGTATCGACTGTCAGAGCCTTCGGGGCAAGGTGGTCATCGGCATCGCCCACCGGGCCCGGCAGACACGGATCCCGGTGGTGGCCGTAGTGGGCGACGTGGCCCCCGGCGCGGAGGACGCCTATCAAGAGGGCGTCACCGCTATCGTGTCCACCAACCGTCGCGCCGTGCCCTGGGAGGTAGCCCGCCAGTCCGCCCGGGCAGATCTGTGCGCCGCCCTGGAGGATCTCTTCCGGCTCTACAATGCGTTCCGGGCCGCCCGATGACATGAGTGGATTTTTGAAAAGACGGTGCCGGGCGGTAGGAGCCGCCCGGCCTCATTCCCACCGTATCCGGGCTGCCGGCCTCGGGGCACCCTGCCAGCGGCAGCGAGTCTCTCCTCTGCTTCCGGTTTTTTGAAATTTTTCATTTTTTTCGAAGAAACACTTGACAAACGCCGCCGCCTTCTGGTATAGTAATTGATGCCCGTTCGGGTTAGACATTTGGCGGCATAGCTCAGTTGGCTAGAGCATGCGGTTCATACCCGCAGTGTCCCCGGTTCAAATCCAGGTGCCGCTACCAGATCCATGAAGCGCCCCGGCGCTTCATGGACTTCCAAATGGCCCGTTGGTCAAGTGGTTAAGACACGGCCCTTTCACGGCTGTAACATGGGTTCGAATCCCGTACGGGTCACCATCCCATAGGACGCCGTTGTGCACGGCGTCTTATGGGCAGAAAAAAATTACATATCCGTATGGAGGCTTAGCTCAGCTGGTTAGAGCGCCTGCTTCACACGCAGGAGGTCACTGGTTCGAGTCCAGTAGTCTCCACCAGAAAATTCCTGATTTCTTGCGAAATCAGGAATTTTTTCTGTTTTGTGGTTCCAAAAGTTTTCTTCAATTTTTGAGTTTTGGTTCCGACCAATACACTGACCAATACGTGTTATTCCCCCATATCAGGTGCATAGTTCCGCTTGTATCAGCATATATTGACCCAAATTATAAATCTTATATGAATTATTATATTGTGGTGCATCTTTTCGTGCAATTTATTTTTACCAATCACTAAAATTAGGGGGCAAAATATTGATTTTCATTTGAAATCAGTATAATATAAATATATCCATATCAACATTTAGCCCGCACAATATTAGGGAGTTGATTTAATGAAAATTAGAACTGGTAGCTTTAATATTGTTTTTCCGAATGTGCTCGACATGCGTGAAAATCTTTTTAATTTGGAAAAAGTATTTTCAAATTTTATGTCACCTTTTAACTTGATGCCTATTCCCAATGAGGCTCCTCCTGAATTTCCAAGAATTACAGCTACTTCAAAGAATGGACACTCACAACTGATGGTATCTGGTAACAATGTGCAAGTTACCACTATGTTTGATTCTCATTTTTGGAAAGATCTTACTTCGTGTTTCTCCTACATGGAAGATATGCGTGATAAGATTTTAGCAAGTCTTAGCCTTTTTGGCCTTGAACACGAAAACGAGCTTACTTTTTATTATTCTGGGCTCAATATGCAAATTGAGTTTTCTGGGGATGATGGTATCGATGACCCCGTGTCTTTTATTGCTGGCCGCTTTTTTAAGGGGAGCATTTCGCAAAGCATAAAAGACATTGCATTTCGAACGACTTTAACCGTTGATGATACTTATTTCATTAACGTAGAAATTAGTAATCATCGATTTCTTGAAGGGGCACAAATTGTTCCCGGTTCCTTGTACGGTATGAAAGAAACCTCCCATACCTTAACAGTTAATATTGATATTAATGATCGATTAGCATTTAATACAAAAAATGCCTACCTTTCAACGAAAGATACCCCGAAAAAGATTTTTGAACTTTCTAAAAAATTCATTACAGAATCTCTCCCTGTTTTGATTGAGAGAGGTGATATTGTTTATGTCTAATAATCTTTGTCAGACATTTTCTTCCGTTGCAATTTCTGCTGGCATTATTATGGCCACATTTACTGCACTTCCCCTTCCTAATGCATCAAGCTCATTTTTCCCAGCCACGATTTCTCAGGAATATACGTCTTCCACGAACTTCTATCAACAATTTTTTCCGGAAAGTCCACGTCAGCAAGCCCAAAGTTTTTTTGGAGAACTGCGAGATTTCACCGAAAAAGAACAGAGCTTGTATCATGCAATGATATCCAGAGCATCTAAGCCCCTTGGGATAAACATATTGAGCTTATACAAATAACTAACAACTTATCACTCCAGAGGTGGAATGTTGCAATGATTCCAGAGTTCATAGATTTTTGTAAAGAATTGTTCCCAAGTATTAGTCCATATACTCGCGATCAAGCCAAACGAGCTATGGAACAGTTTGAAAATCTGTATGGAAACCCAAAGCTTGTAGCTCATCCAAAGGATGCTGAATTATATCAAGGAGATATCTATACTGAGATTCCTTTCTTGTATACCAACGAAAACGGGGAACAAACATGTATTATGAGAAAGGCTCAACTTCTTACAAATACCTGTGATGCTGTTCGAGATGACAATCTTATCTTTGCAGCCATTCATCCTTGTGAAGAGTTTTCAAAAACCGCAAAGGATTTAGTGTCGATAAAAGGCAATCACACCTTTCGCTTATTTTATATTCCAGATCCAGAAACTCAAGATTTATTAATTGATTTTAGCTTGCTTACAACCCTTTCAAGAAATACGTTTTTATCTCTTCTCCAGAAAGGTATTGTTCATAGAATTGCTGCATTGTCTCAGATTGGATACTATATGTTCATATGCAAGCTAACAGTTTTCTTTATGCGGCCAGAAGACGTTCAAGTAAACAAAGATCGGGATACCTGGGGATAATTATGTATTTATAATAGCAAAAGAGTTCCTCCCGAGTAGCTTAAATTTGGCAGGTTCTCTTTTGCTATTATATTATTTGCCCAATCACATTCCCCATCGTATCCGCTGCCTCCCGCATCATCTCCGGCGTGGCATGGGTGTAGGTGCTGAGGGTGAAGCCTGCACTGTAATGCCCCAGGGTGCTGGACAGCGTCTTCACGTCCACGCCGTTCTTCAGGGATAAGGTCGCGAAGGTATGTCTGAGGTCATGGAAGCGAATGTGTTCGGCGCCGATAGCCTTCAAAATCTTATCGTGCGTGTGCCGGAAAGAATCTGGATCGAACATGGTTCCCGTCTTGGGCGACGGGAACATATACGGATTGCCGGGATGCTTCTTGTGCTCATCTACCATCAGAGCCACTGCCTGCTGCGAAACTGGTAAGATGCGGACGGAGTTTTGCGTTTTTGGCTGGCTCACCACCAGTTCTCCTTTGATGCGATTTACCTGCTTCGTGATGGAGATTGTCCTGTTCTCCACGTCCAGATCTGTCCAGAGGAGGGCCAGTAATTCACCCCGCCGCAGGCCCGTGGTCAATTCCAGATAGAACGCCGCCAGCAGACCGCGCTTGTCAGCTTCCATCAGATAGGGCTTGATCTTCTCTTCCGGCAGGACTTTCATCTCCCGCTTTTCCAGCTTCGGCAGCTTGCAGCCCTTTGCGGGGTTCACCAGAATCAACCGCTCCGCCACCGCCTGCTCCAGACAGTTGTTCAGCAAAGTGTGGATACCCCGCACCACCCGAACGCTTAACCCTTTGTCTTGCAGTTCAATATGCTTGTATCTTTGCACTCGTCCATTCTTTTGCAGGTCGTTGTAGAACTTCTGGATCCGGATAGTGGTCAGCTTATCCAGTTTGATGTCACCCAGCTCGGGGATGATGTGGTTCTCGATGTAGTTCAGGTAATAGTCTTTCGTTTTCTCTCTAAGCCTTGGTTCAGCATATACCTCATACCACATCTTCATCCAGCTTTTCACCGTATGGGTACCGCTTCGATTCATGTCCAGCCTCTGACTGTCCGCGATGGCTTTCTTCAGCTTTTCCTTAACTTCCGTTTGGGTCTTGCCCAGTACGTTCTTGATCTTCTGCTTTCCGGTCACCGGGTCATAGGCCGCTGTATAAAACCCTTCCCAGCGGCCGTCCTTGCGCTTTCGGATACTGCCTTCACCATTGGCCCGTTTCTTTGCCATACCAATCACCGCTCCCTTTCAATCATGTCCGTCAAGCACCCGTCATTGTTATCAAGGCTTTCCACGGCCAGCATCATTCCCGGGCGGAAGCCGAGGATGAACTTTTCGATGGCAAGCGTACTGCTGATCTCGTCCTGTGCGTTCACCAGATTCAGAAGCAGATGCTTTTCTTCGTCTTTGAGCCGCGTCATCAGCTTTTCCTCACACTTCTCCGCTTTCTCCATGACCCTCTGCAAATCAGAGCCTGGCTCTACCTGCCGGTCGCATGGGGTGATGTTGCCGTAATATAAATTTTCCAGTGTCTTTCGCATCTGTGTCGCCTCCTTTGCAGCAACACACAATACCATCCCCTGACCTTAATAGCCACCCTAACCAGGCAGTGTTATCAGAATGTTATCAATTCAATGGCGGCACTTTGTTCCCCAAGCGCCGCCATTTTGATCAGCTTACTCCGGTGTTCCGCTTCACCCACTCCTGAAGTTCGTCCTTGGGGATCACGATGCGAGAACCGATCTTCAGTGCAGGGAATCCCTCTGTACGAACCAACTCATATGCTCCGGCGCGGGAGATGCCCAGCGCCGCCGCCATCTCCGGAACAGAGAGCATCAGCGGAAGTTCCTCGTAGGATCTAAACTGAACTTTTTTCATGTATCCCTTTCTACCTTCCATACGGAAGGATTTTCGTTTGTTATCATTCATCTTGTTGATTTACTCCCCCCATTTGATGCAGGGAGGGCACCGCAAGAGCTGCTGTCAACCCATGGTCATACCGCCCATGCCGAAGCCATGGTACTGCCGGTATTCTTCCTCCTGGTCGTCATCAACCATGACAGCTACGCCGTGCTCGATCTTTCTGCCCATTGCCAGCATCCGTTCGATCTCGCCCTCGCTGTGGTGAACAGTTTCCAGGTGGAAGCGGTCGTTGTCGCCGGCGGCCAGTGCCTCAAAGATGGAGGCGAGGCCGCACACCGCGTCATCCAGTGTCGGTTCCGGCTCTCCATATCCACACCACTCCCGGCGGTTCTCCAGATACTCTCGTCCCCCCATGGCGAAATACAGTTCCATGTTTTCCCGCAGCAGCGTCTGGTCGAATAGTTTGCTGTCCCGGCAGCGGATGTTGTCCGGCGTGGTGTAGGTGATGTACTTCTGCTCCGGCTCCCACTTGACGCCGTAGCCCCACGCCTCCATACAGGCAATGAAATCCTCGCGGTCATAGGACTGCTCCATGGCAGCCTTGATTGCCTTTCGCAGTCGCTTCTTCCATGCGGGGATACGGAACGGATCCGCCTTTGTCTCCGTGATAGACAGTCCATATTGCAGACAGAGCTGGTTAGAGTATTCCTTTGCCATTCGCATTTCATGGGCGCTCTGGTGATACTTCCGGCCTGTCTCATAGTCCACGGAGTTCATGATGATGTGGTTGTGAATGTGGTCGGTATTCATGTGCGTAGCCACCACGCACTGATAGCCCTTGAAGTACTCCGCGAACTTGATACCGATCTCGTGAGCGGTATCGAAGTCCAGCGGATCGTCCGGAGCAAACGCCTGGACGATGTGGTAGTAGCCCCGGCCGTCTGTTTTACGGAACTGCTTTTTCACAGTTTCAAATTCCTCCAGCGCTGTCCGGGCCACGCAGTTGACGCCGCTGATGAGAGAATCCGTGGTTTTCTCTCGGCTGGTGACATAGTCCAGAATATCCTTCAGGCCACGCGAGACAGCAACGAATTTAACGTTTGCCATGTCCTTTCGTACACCTCCATGAACGGTTCCATGTCCACCAGCCCGACGCGGCCCTGCCGCGCCATGACTGTAAGCTGATTCAAATTGTTCCCCTGCCGCCGCAGCTCCCGGATGAGATCATCCAGCCCCTCGACAACGGTGACGTCCTGGTCCATCGCGGCCGCGCGGACGAACTCGCTGATGGTCATATGCGCTTTCTCCGCGTTTTTCGAGATATGGACCTTTTCCCAGCCCGCCACCCGGAAACGGATAAAATGATCTTTTGACATTTCTGCTCTCCTTCCTAAAATCAGTTCCGCTCAGCCAGGAATAGGGGTGCGGGCTTAGCCCGCTCTGCCGAAGTGGGCGGACGGGGCAAACGGCCCCGTTCCGTACCACGAAGGCGAAACTTGTCATCCTCGAAACGAGGATTTTGGGCGCGCGGCCTGGTACGTCCCGCTTCTTGTCGGCCTTTCCGCACTGCGGCAAGATGTGATTGAGCTTTCTCCTGCTTCGACTTTCGTCTTCATGGACTCCTCCGTAACTGGCCCAAATCTGCCCTCTCAGCCTTGGCCGGTATCTTTTCCCGCTGCTCCCAGAAAAATCGCACACAGCGGCCCACAGGGGCAAACAGAGCGGGAGGTGCGTACCTTGTCCAGTTTTCACTTTCGGGAGCGATAACCTGGCGGGAATACTTTTTCTTGTTACTCTTTGTCTTGTTCATACACTTCCCCACTGTCTGCTGTGGGTGCTCTCCCTCATGCGCTGTGGTCTGCGGCGGGAAGCTCAGGCAGCGGCAGGATGTAATAGTGGTTGTTTCCCTGGAGCCACTTACCGCTTTTCACACACCGCGATGTCTTGACCTTGCGGATGAACCCACGTTCAACCAACAGGCTGACCGCGTCCCGCGCTGCGTTTTCGGAGCAACCACAGTGGAGGGCGATAGTCTTCATGCTGGGCCAGCACACATCCTTCTGCCCCGCACAGCAGACCAGGTAACTGTACACGGCCAGCGGGATCGGCTTCAGGTCATAGCAGAAAATAGTGTTGCTCATTTGATAGAATCGTTCACCGAGAATGGGCATGCAGAACCTCCTGTTTGATATTTGGATTCAGAGAAAAAATTTCTTGCGTTCCGGGTGCCTCTCTGTTAGACTGTTCGCAGATAGAGTCTGCGTTTTTCGGAACGCGGCGCGCCGCCGGACTGTTGCAGCAGTCTCGGCGGCTTTCCTTTTGGATAGGGACACTGAGATTTTTGCTGGTCTGAGTACGAATTACTTTCACCATTCACAAAAATTTTGTCAGCCACACACCATACACTTTCCTGCCCCGCAATCTTTTCTGACCTTCACGGCGTTTTCTTCCCCGTTGGTACGCTCTCGTCGCCGCAAACTTTGTATCACTCGTTTCCGGAGGAATCCGAAAACTCGTTCACGCCGTTGCGGCTCCTCTTTCCCACAAAGTCTTCGACTTTGCGGGAGCCCTGATGATGTAGTCCTGGCGATACTTCTCCCGGTGAGTATGAACTTTGGCGGTGGGTATTCAGTTGTCGAGGTACAATGGGCGACCAAAGATTTTTCTTGACTTCTTTCCCCTTATGATTTAGACTTATTTCAAATGTTTCTTTTGATTGGTCGATCACGTTCTGAGTCTAACATGGTACAGGCGCCATTGTCAAGACTTATTTTAGTTTATTTTATATATTGGTCTAATTCGAGGTGTGCGTATGCTCCAATATACATTCAAAACCTATATTTTCGGCGGAGTGGAACACTATGTCTATGGGGAAGCGTATGCGGATGATACCGTCATTTCTTCTCAGGCAGTTACTTTTCCGGACAGCCTGCTGTCCCTGGCGTACATGGATATTGACACTGTGGAGCCCATTATCCAGAAACTCAATGATGCGCTTTGGCAGTTGACACTCACACAAGAGCAGCAGTATCAGCAAATCGCATGTACGTTGTTAGATGAACTCGCGCCATATCATATCTACTTTCAGCAGTTCCGGCTGGATTGGAAGTATCGGATCTCACGCGCAATGATCTTTGGACAATTCACAGAGGATATTTTACCGAGGAAATATCTGTATGAGCTGCCGGAGACTCTGCGGCGCATGCAGACCCAGATCATGGAGTTGTTCAAAAACGTTTTAGATATAGACAGCGGCACAGAAACCGTTTCGCAGAGAATGGCCGCGTATTATAAAACCGCCGGAGATCACGCGTTCCACTTTCATCCACAGCCTGTCGGCTTTGAGTTGATCAACGACGAGGTCTTCACGGAAGTTTTGGAGCCGAACTCCATTTATGATCTGATCGACTATCATCTCCGGGAGTGCGTCAAGCGGGAGGTGAAGATGCGGGTGTGCAAAAACTGCGGACGTTACTTTTCAATTACAGGCCGCGCCAACACGGGATACTGCAATCGTCCATTTGACAGCCGAGGTCGCACCTGCAAGGAGGTGGGCGCTATCGCCCAGTGGACTCTCAGCAAGAAAGATGATGATGTATTCAAGGATTACCGCCGGGAGTATAAGAAGCGGTTTGCCAGAATGAAGGCCGGAACTCTTCCCTCGCAGGAGTTCTATGCCTGGAGCAAGAAAGCCAGAGAGAAAAAAGCTGCTTGCGAGGCGGGGGAAATCACAGTGGATAAATTCAAAGCATGGCTTGAGATGACATGAAGAAAGAGGCAGCGCAGCCCGAAAAGCATCGGACTGCGCTGTTTTTTAACGAAAATATTTTTTTGTTTGATTTGCGATTTTTACCAGTGCCAGCATAACTGGCACCTCGGTCAGTACGCCTACCGTAGTCGCAAGCGCCGCAGGGCTTGAGGGCAACAGCCACCGCTACGGCCAGTTCAAAGAAGTTGGACGCGCCAATCATACCTGCTGGAGCGGAAATATCGTGGGGCAGATTCAGCAGCTTGCAGGCTCCATAAGCGATAAAGAAAATCAGGAACGTCTGCAAAATCAACGGAAGTGCAATCAGCACAATGTGCAGGGGATTTTCCAGAATCACTTCGCTTTGTCCCATGAAAATCAGAATCAGTGTGAGCAGCAAACCCACTGTAGTAGCGGAGTCAAATTTATGGATGAACACATTTTCAAAATACTCTGTTCCCCTGCTGCGGATCACAAAGATGCGGGTCAAAATACCGCCTGCCAGTGGAATGACCACAAACAGCACCACGCTTAAAATCAGGGTATCAAAGGGAATACTGACATTGGATACTCCCAGCAGGAATTTCACGATGGGAACAAAGGCCACAAGGATGATAAGATCATTGGTCGCCATTTGGACGACAGTATAAGCGGGATTTCCTTTGGTCAGCGTACTCCATACAAACACCATCGCCGTACAGGGTGCGGCTCCCAGCAACACCGCCCCAGCCAGATATTCCGTTGCCAGTTCCGGCGTGATGAAATTCTTAAACACCGTGAAAAAGAACAGGTTGGCGATCCCATACATCGTAAAAGGTTTAATGAGCCAGTTGACGATCCAGGTCACGAACAGTCCTTTCGGCCTGTTCCCCACGTTTCGGATGCTCTGAAAATCTACTTTCAGCATCATGGGATAAATCATCACCCAAATCAGAATGTCCATCGGTATAGAAATACGGGCATATTCAAAACGAGCCAGCAGTTCGGGAAGCGCCGGAGCAAAATGGCCTAACAGGACGCCTGCCACCATGCAAAAAAACACCCAGATCGTCAGGTATTTCTGGAAAAAGCTGATGCCGGAGTTTCTTTCCTGTTTCATACGCATATTCCCCTTTTCAAATCGAAAAATATTGATGTATTGTTGGTGAAAAAGCCGGCCTGGTGCGAACCACGGCCAGCTTCTCCTATTCAGCGCAGCTTTTCTTTGAGGGCAAACACCTTTTCCTCAATGCGCCGTATCGTTTCTGTGAACACTTGATCCGGCTGCCCGGTCGGGTCGTCAAGCCCCCAGTCCTCCCGCCATTTGCAGGGCAGAGAGGGGCATTGCACATTGCAGCCCATGGTCACCACTACATCCACCGGCGGCAGATCGGACAGCAGCTTGCTGCACTGGCCCTCAGCTTCCATATCAATGTGGTACAGTTCCTTCATGAGCCGAACGGCATCCTGATTGATACGGTCTTTCAACTCCGTTCCAGCAGAATAGCTTTCAAACACATCTGCCGCCAGATACCGTCCCAAGGCCTCCGCGATCTGGCTGCGGCAGGAATTGTGAACGCAGATAAAGGCAACCTTTTGCATATCAGCATCCCAGCTTGTGGAGCAGCTTCTCTACATCGGCGGCCTTGAGGACCTTACCCATAGAAACAACCTTTTCATTCACCACGATAGCAGGCATACTCATAACGCCGTATCCCATGACCTTTTCCATGTCGGTGATATACTCTACCTCTACGGGCAACCCCAGTGCCTTGACAGCGGCCTTGGCGTTCTTGTATTGCTCATGGCAGGATTTGCAGCCTGCGCCCAGGACTTTGATGCTGGCAATGCCGCTGCCACTCTCACAGCAGTAGGCAGATTCTCCCGCCTGGTCAGTGGAGCCACAGCAGCAGCCGGAAGTTTCCTCTGCCGGAGCATCGGAACCGCCGCAGCAGCAAGTGGGGGCCTGCTTTTTTTCCTCTTCTTTCTTTTTGCCAAATCCAAACAAACCCATGATAATTTCCTCCTAAATTGATTTTATTAAATTATTAAAATGCGATCCAGAACATATACAGGCCAATGAGCAGGATCACCATACCCATCAGCAGCTTTACGATCTTTGTAGCTCTGTTGTATGTTTCGCTGCTGTTGATTTTCTGAACAAACCCTACCGAAGTTCCGGCCACCATGACCAGCGTGCTATGCCCGACAGAATAAAGCAGCATCAGCAGAATCCCCCAAAGCAGGTTTTCTCCTCCTGCAACAATGGCAAGCAGGGCAATCAAAACCGGCGTTGAACAGGGGGAAGAAAAGATCCCGCCTAAAATACCCGCCAGAAATGCCCCGGCAAAGCCGCGCTTCTTGCTTTTGGAAAGCAGATTGGCCGATGGAATGAAGTTGAATAGCTCCCATGTCTGCAAGGCCATCAACACCATCAGCACGCCAAGCGCCATGTACCAGATTGGAGAGGATGTTCCCATCAGCTTACCGGCAGAGGTGGCGATGATCCCAAGCGTTACAAATGTGATTGCAGTTCCAGCAGAGAACACCGCAGAATAGGCAAAGGCTTTTTTTTGTATTCGTCTCACCTATACCGCCGACATAACCAATAATCAACGGAACGCTGGATAAAGAACATGGCGTTACTGAAGTCAGAATCCCCGCCAGCAGCGCAAGCAGCGGTGCCAGCCACATTTGTGTGCGAATGGTCTCAGCGATTTGGGTGAGCCAAGCATTTATCAAACTATTCCACCCCCATCTCTTTTAGTATCATGCGCATCTGTTCCTCTGTCAAGCCTCCTTGATGAACCGTAAAAACGTGTTCGCCTGTTTCCCTGTGACTATACATCAGAAACTCAATTTGGGAGGCCAGTTCTTCACTTGGGATGAAAGGCGTTCCGTCCGCATTGACGAGGACCTGGGTTGGAATGACCTGTATGGGAACGTTGTTTGCGGCATCGGGATAGGCCCACACATCGGCAAATTTGATAAAGGCTTTGCCCCTCATTTCTTCGTTCATGGTTTTCAACGCTGGAGCCATTTCTTTACACGGGATGCAGGAATCGGAGCCATAGTCGATGATTGCAGGCAGGCCATGTTCCGAGAGAATGTCAAAATCTACGGCTTCAGTCAGTTCCAACGCAAACAGTGTTCCGTCAGCCTCTTTATCCTCCGGCTTGTTCTTCACCAGTCACATACCACCGATAATTGCTAAAATCAAAACCGGAACCAGTATTTTGACCAGCACTTGCTTTTTGTTCTCCACGGGTTTTATCCTCTGCAAGTGCAGTCACCTCCGCAGCACGAGGTGTTTTCAGTTCTTTTGGCCTTGCCCTCATAAAACCGTCTGAGATTTTCGGGGAGTTCATAAGCGCCGCAGGCACATACCGGCTGTGCGCTCAGACTCTTGAGGATGGCATTTGCCAGCATCTCCTTTGTGGGGACTTCGTAGGTCTTGCCCTCATACTCAAACACCCGGCAATCTACATCCGCACCGGCGATCTCGCCGCAGCAGCCGCAGTTGGACTCCTTTACGGTCCCGAAAATATCCTGCCCGTTAACAAGAATGGTGGGTGAGGAAAGAAAATGATATTGCTGGGCAAGCTGCGGCGTTGCCATTTCGCGCTTTTGATAATCCACCGTGTAGCCCGCCAGTTCCAGAGCAGGGCGGAGGACGGCAATGACTTCATCTAAGACGGCGTCCGTTCCAATGCAGCGGTCACAGGTACTCAGGTCGAGATACAGATACTCAATGAGCAGCGGATGACCTTTGGCAGTCCCAGGCTCCGCATTGCAGCAGCAGGCAGGAGCAGCATTGGGTTGGTTCCCGGTGTCCCCAACATAAGCAATGGCTCCCGCAGGGCATTTCTTTTGGCAGCCATGGCAGTGGTCGATACACCCATCGGGATTTACAACGACAGGAACAGGGGCTTTCTGCTTATCATAAACACCGTGCGGGCAGAAATTGACGCAGGTGCCACACTCCATACAAGTCAGAATGTCGATAACAGGATACCAGTTTTTAGCCATTTCCTTTTCCCCTCCTTATACAAGCAAATATTGTATCGCGTTGAAGAAATAGCCGACAATGATGATACCGACTGTGCAGATCGCAACGAAGATACCCAACAGCTTCGGCTTCACCGCCTTTCGCAGCATGATCATAGAGGGCAGGGACAAAGTCGTGACACCCATCATAAAGGACAGTGCTACACCAAGTTGAGCACCCTTTGCCAACAGCGCCTCCGCAATAGGGATCGTGCCGAAGATGTCAGCATACATGGGCACGCCCGCCACGGTAGCGATGATCACGCCAAAGGGATTGCCTGTTCCAAGAATCTTCACGATAAATTCTTCAGGAATCCAGTTGTGGATGAAGGCACCGATGCCCACACCGATCAGCACATAGGGAGCGACTTTTTTAGCTGTGGATACCACCTGCTCCCAGGCGTACTGCATCCGATCCTTGAAATGCAGTTCCTCCTGGGGAACATCTATGGCATGGCCGGTTCGGATAAATTCCTCCACCTGTTCCTCCAAGTGCAGTTTCTCGATCAGAGTTCCGCCGGCCACGGCGATGACCAGCCCCAGCACCACATAGACAATGGCGACTTTCCAGCCGAAAATGCTCATCAGCAGCACCAGGCTGCCCAGATCCACCATCGGAGAGGAAATCAAAAAAGAGAAGGTAACGCCCAGAGGCAGGCCCGCGCTGGTAAAGCCAATAAACAGCGGAATGGAGGAACAGGAGCAGAACGGCGTCACCGTTCCCAAAAGAGCCGCGATGCAGTTTGCGATGATGCCATGGAACCGGCCGAGAATTTTTTTCGTCCGCTCTGGCGGAAAATAGCTTTGGATGTAGGAGATGAGCAAAATCAAAACGCCCAGCAGGACCATGATTTTGATGACATCGTAGAAAAAGAATTGGAGACTTCCCCCCACCTTACCCGCAGGGTCCAGCCCACAGGCTTCCACCGCGCTGCCGATCAGGCGGTTCAGCCATTTCATACCCAGGACTTCATTTTGGAAGAAGTCCCATCCAGATTGTAATGCTTGCATCATTGTTTCCTCGCTTTTAGATTAAATCAAGAAAATTCGATTTGATTTGCCTGTAAAAAGCCACCTCTTCACCGGGATGGCTTTTTACTTCATTTGCAGCAGTTTTTACATCCGTCTCCGTTTCCCGTGACTGCTGTGATTTCTTTCAATAACTCGATTGCTTTTTCACTGCCCTGTTTACTGATTTGATAATGCGTCCATTTCCCCTCTTCCCGGCTTGTGACGATACCAGAATCGCACAGGATCTTCATATGATATGAAAGGGATGACTGGGGCATATCCATTTCATCGATCAGGACGCAGGCACACTTCTCACCGCTGTGCAGCAGCTCCAATATCCGTTGCCGCCGTTCATCACAAAGGGCCTTGAATACCTTTGCTCGTTCCTCATATGCCGTCGCCACGCACTCACCTCAAATCAATAATTCTTGATTTATTATATGCATCACATTCAAAAATGTCAATATGTTTCTTTTGACGTATTTGAATATCAAACAGGGCAGTCCATTCCACTATCGATCAACATTTCATGGCTCCCTCGTTTTTCTTTGTTATGATTCGTCTTGTTGATAGTTCCCCACCATTTGGTGCAGTAGGGATGGTACAGAGCATGTTACCTGAGTTTAAAAGAAAATCTTGACAATCGTTCCGTTTCAAGCTACTATCTCGGCAACAAGATTTGTTTTCGAGAAAAAGCCCCGGCTTCGCCTGATTCGGCGAGGCCGGGGCTTTGACCAATACGCTGACCAATATCAGAAAATCAGCGGGTGGACACAGTGGACATGGCAGTGATTTGTATCCGCGGAAACTGGGACCAAAAGTGCCGGAAAGCACCTAATAGCAGGGCTTTGACGTCCCGACGCATTTTCACACGCAGGAGGTCACTGGTTCGAGTCCAGTAGTCTCCACCAAAAAGAACCTGATTTCTCTTGAAATCAGGTTCTTTTCTTTTTATTTACCACGAAAAAGTTTGCTTTAAATTTCTGCTTTTTTTCCGACCAATACACTGACCAATACCGCGATAGCAGCTGATAGGATGCGGCGGCACCGGACAGAAATTCCTCTCCCGGTGCTGCCTTAAGTTCCTATCCTAAAGTGCGTTTGAATATTATTTTCTCATTCGTGGCGGCATTATTTTCCAAGGAAACACTTGATTAATATTCTTGCTGCTTTCCAAACAGGATTTCGGCCAGTTGTTGCGCTGCGGGTGTATAGCGAAAGAGAAGAACCGTTGGCTGTCCCGCTGTAACGCTTTCCCATCCTAAACCGTCCGATGAAATTAAGCCACTCGCAACTAAGCCAAACTCTTCTCTTTCTCCAATTTCTATCGGCCTTTTGGTAACATGATCCTTCAAATATAGCAAGTCCGAATATAGTGTGCGATCTACCAGGACCATAAGCCGTCTATATGTTGTGTCATCAATTTCTCCGTCTAATTTACTCTCCAAAAGGCGGAGCAAAAAATCTATTTTGTCGTTTTCCTCAATCCGATTGATAATGTTTAGAACAAACACCCCTTCTCTATTAAATTTTTCTTTTCCGAGCATCTGAATGTACTTTTCTCGTTTTTCCTTTGGAATATTCCCCAGCCCTTTACAGTAATGCTCGAATTTGTGCAAGAACAACTGCGAAGGGATACTTGCAATATTGCGAATGGCTTTGAATAAAGTAATTGTTTCCGAAATACTTTCATTTGCAATATCTGCGATTGCCTTTGCATCTTGGAGGTTATCTGATTCCAAAAAAGCTGATAAGTCAGTCTCCATATCCGTCATAAAACCCTTTAAAATGCGAAGCATAGTCTCAAGGTTATGTCCTTTTTGCATCAGTTTGCCCTCCAATTTTGTTTTTACTAAGTATATCATATTTTTAAGAATTATCTCAATTTCATAAATCACAAGTAAAGGAGTGCAGATACGCTATATGTCTCTGCACTCCTTTATTCTTGTTTACATCGCCTTTCCAATCACATCGCCCATGGTATCCGCCGCCTCCCGCATCATATCCGGCGTGGCGTGGGTATAGGTGCTGAGTGTGAACCCTGCCGAGTAGTGGCCCAGGGTGCTGGACAGGGTCTTCACATCCACCCCATTCTTCAGAGACAGCGTTGCGAAGGTATGCCGGAGATCATGGAACCGGATATGCTCGGCACCGATAGACTTGAGGATCTTCTCGTGTGTGTGCCGGAAGGAGTCCGGATCGAACATTCCTCCCGTCTTAGGCGACGGGAACATGTAGGGATTTCCCGGATGCTTCTTGTGCTCCTCCACCAGCAGGTCCACCGCCTGCTGTGAGACTGGCAGGACGCGGATGGAATTGTGGGTCTTGGGCTGGCTCACCACCAGTTCTCCCTTGGTGCGGGTCACCTGTTTCGTGATGGAGATGGTTCGATTCTCCACGTCCAGGTCCGTCCAGAGGAGAGCCAGCAACTCTCCCCGCCGCAGTCCCGTGGTCAGTTCCAGGTAGAAGGGTGCCAGCAGGCCCCGCTTATCCGCCTCCATCAGATAGGGTCTGATTTTCTCTTCCGGCAAGACCTTCATCTCCCGCTTCTCCATCTTCGGCAGCTTGCAGCCTCTCGCGGGGTTCACCAAGATCAGCCGCTCCGCCACAGCCTGCTCCAGGCAGTTGTTCAGCAAGGTATGGATGCCGTGGACCACCCGGACGCTCAGGCCCTTGTTCTTCAGTTCGATGTGCTGGTACCGCTGCACCCGCCCGTTCTTCTGGAGATCGTTGTAGAACTTCTGGATCTGGATCGTGGTGAGCTTGTCCAGCTTGATGTCCCCCAGTTGGGGGATGATGTGGTTATTGATATAGTTCAGATAATAGTCCTTGGTGTTCTCCCGGAGCCGGGGCTCGGCATAGACCTCGTACCACATCTGCACCCAGCTTTTTACCGTATGGGTGCCGCTGCGGTTCATGTCCAGCCGCTGACTGTCCGCAATGGCCTTTTTCAGCTTCTCCTTGACCTCCGCCTGGGTCTTCCCCAGTACATTCTTGATCTTCTGCTTCCCGGTCGCCGGGTCATAGGCAGCCGTGTAAAACCCCTCCTACCGGCCATCCTTCCGTTTGCGGATGCTGCCTTCTCCGTTAGCTCGTTTCTTCCCCATCCATCATCTCTCCTTTCCTGCCAGCTCACAGGCCCGCTGCTCGTCCTCATTTTCAAAGTTGTACGGCGGATGATCCGCCAGCAGCTCCTGCTGGATACCCTGTGCCAGACGGTAACCAGAAATGAAGCTGTTGAGACATGCTTCCTCCCGTAGAGCGTCTTCCAGATCTGCCATCTTCAGGAGCAACTTCCGTTCCGGCTCATCCAACAGACGGGTGAGCTGCCTGTAGGTCCGTTCGACTTTCCTGTCCAGATACTCCGCCCTCCGGGATGTCGTCTCGAACCTGCAGCAGAGGGCCTTCATATAGTCACGCATCATGAATCGCCTCCTATCAGCGACACACAATACTATGACCTGACCTCAATAGCTACTCCAACCGGGCAGAGTTATCAAATTGTTAGCAAATTCAGGACCGCTTCCGAAAATTCGGAAGCGGTCCTGAACTTTACACTCACATATGAAGTCTCGGTGATAGATGCTGCTGTTGCTCCATAATCCGCCGATGCACAGGGACCATGATTCTTTCCATTCGGGCAGACAGATAAGTCTGGTAAAACTGCCGCTGCAGTTCATCCAGAAAAGGAACTTCTCTGATGAAAGCCAGCATCTTATCCAGATGGAATCGCGGCATCATGCGCATGACCGCCGCATTGCAGTCCTTGTTTCCAGTTGCCATCAAGAAATCATAGTAGTTGATTTTCCGGTCATTCTGTTTGATGGCAGAAGTCGGGAAGCGGTAAATCCGGGCATTCAGCTCATCCTGATTTGACAAGACCGCCCGCATCACCTGGGCATCTGCCTGCGGCAGCAGACAGCTGCCGCAATCATAGATTGGGGCCAGCGTTGCGGTCTGGGTGTCATCGTGATACAGGAATCCCCAGTTTCCGTTGTGTCGGTCAAAATTCCCCAGAAGCGCATCCACCACAAAGACATTCCAAAAGTGTTGTAGCACTTCCACAGGATTCACGTACTGCTGTTTTTCAATGGTATCCAGAATGTCCTCCAGCTCCGTTCCGGTGCCGCCATATTCAGAATCGATGACGGTATTCTTGATGGAGCAGAAGTCAAACAGCTTACTTCCGTCTGCGGTAAAATCTTTGCAGGCGCAGACGATCTTCGTCTTTCCCCCCACATCATACGTTCCCAGGATGGTTTCCTGCGCGGGGATCCCAACCATGTTGAAGATGGTGCTGGCGATGTGTTCGCTGATACAGCTATTCGTGTAGGACAGCTCCGTTCTCTTTCCCTGACCGGAAGGAGGAAATTTCAGCATATATTGCTCGCCCTGATGTTCGATTGCGATCTTCTTTCCGTTGGCACCGTTATAAGCACGTCCGGGCACACGCTTGCAGTTTGTAAAATCAGGCACTTCATTCACCCCACAGAAACTTCTGACGCAGATAATTGGCATGTTCATGTGTGATCGCGCCATCGTTGATCTCCGCGATGTTGATGCTTCCGTACAGCTCTCCCCACAGACAGTCCAGCAGAGAGGACCCCTCCGCAAGGCCTTCTTTGTATGCGTCCAGATCATGCTGGAGGTAAGGTGGGAGCCCATATTCCCATGAGCGTTCCCGCATGGCTTCCGCCGGCTCCCCGCCTGTCCCTATTGAGCAGACCTGCTTTTGTGCCGACATATCCTTCATAGGAACACCCCTTTCTTTGATTTGTATGTTGTATTTTACCACATTGCCTCGCCGCAAATCAACGATTGCCCTCATATCATATCTTTTCGGTCTGTTTGTCTACCCATTCCTGAAGTTTGTCCTTGGGTATCACAATGCGGGTGCCGATCCTCAGTGCGGGAAAACCCTCGGACCGTGCCAACTCATAAGCCCCGGCACGGGAGATTCCCAGCGCCGCTCCCATCTCAGGAACCGAGAGCATCAGCGGCAGATCTTCGTAAGATTTGAATGTTCCTTTTTTCACTGGATATCATTTCTCCTCTCCAGCCGTAGGAGAGGTTTTTATTTGTTATACTTCGTCTTGTTGATTTATTTCCCCACCATCTGGTGAAGGGAGTGCTCTATAATCAATGGACTCCGTAAAGATTGCGGACAATCACCATCCTTTCATGGTCATGCCGCCCATGCTGACACGATCCATCTCCGGATCTTCGTGGTCATCAGGCCGGTGGCCCAGGGGGTATTGCGCGTCCGGAAGATTCTGTTTTGCCGCCTGTTCCAGCCAATGCCTGACTTTCTCAGCGTCCGGGATGAGCAGCCCGCCGTCCCGATACAGCAGTCCCAGGAAGTATTTGGCATGGATATCGCCGTACTCTGCCAGCTACTCCAGATCTCCCACCGCCTCGTCCCGCTGATCGAGCGGCAGCTTGCGGTCTTCGATCTTGGCCCGTAGCCGCAGGCACTCGTAGGAGACCTCCCAATTTTCCACCCACTCGTCTCGATCTTCCACCTTTTCATCTTCGAATGTCATCACACCCAGGCGGATATTCTCCGCCTCTTGGATGATAGCGTTCTTGATCTGCCGAAACTTTTTCTCCTGGGCCAGCTTTTTTCGTTCTCTGGGCTTATCGTGGCAGTAGTTCTCCACCTCATTTTGGAGGATGCACCACTGGTCATAACACTCACGGACCACCAGCAGTTCCTCCAGCTTGTCCACCGCCTCGTCCACAGTTTTCTTCACGGACTCGGGAAGGTATCCGTAGGACTTTTTGCCCTTGACCGTTTCCAACTGTCCGACCAGCTGCTCCATCTTCTGCTCAATCTCAGGAGCCGCGCAGAGACTTTGCGCCATCTCCTGCGTAAGCTGCCGGATCATGCGGCGGGCTCCCCGCACCAGCTCGTCCCGGGACTGCGACTTTTGTTCGTAGGTGTGGAGCATCTCCTGTTTGAAGATCTGATTGGTGAGCGCGGATTTGATATTGCGGGTAACCATCCCACGTCAGGTCCGCTTCTCCTGGCTGTGTTGACCACGCTATCATGTGCATATGGGGATGCTTTCCCTCGTCGCGGAAGGCGGCATACCAGCGGAAGTGGTTCAGCTGAATGTTCATGGCGGCGGCGATGCCATTGCGATTGACGCGGAGCAGGTTCCGCCATGCTTTGGCATTGTCGCAGCCAAGGCGTGTGGTGTCCTCCCGGTGCGGAGAGAGGATGTACGTCCAGACGTTGCCGGTGTAGTGCTCCAGTTCCGATATGGCGGTGTCCAGGTCCACACGATCCGCGTCACCGAACAGGCCATGGTCACCCAGTCGTTCTGCACGAGGACGTGTTGCGATGTATTTCATGTAACCATCCGTCTGCTGCACCTGCTTCCAGTGTTCCTCCAGCGCCAGGGTGATGAGCGACGAGGCATTGGCTTTTGTAGGCTTCTGTACATAGTCATCATACTCCAGCAGCTCTTTCACATCCGGGAAGTCTTTTGTCAGCTTTGTGATGAGCTGCTCCTGCTTGCGGGTTGGCGGACGGTCATCCGGGATGATCTCCACCCGCTCCCGTGTCGCGATGTAGCGCATGTAACCGTCTGCGCCCTGGTTACCTCCGCACTTGATATACGGACTTTTGACGATCAGTCTTGCCATTCATCCCCATCCTCCCAAGTCTCCCGCACCCGCTGCTCCAGCGAGATGCAGCCATTGGTCTTCCGCACATTTTGGACGCTCTCCGTCCGCCGTCGGCGCAGCTCCTCGCCGCTGAACTGATATGCGTCGGCGAGGATACCAGCCACCAGATCCTGCTCCACCGCTTGCTTGTACAGCAGAGAGGACATCCGGCCTTCGAGCTGGTCCAACAGGCCGTCCAGATAGGACTTGATGGAGGTAGGGAGAAACAATCCAGCGTTGTTGGCGCTGAGGTAGTCCAGATAAAAGTCCACCGCCCGCTCAATGAAGTCGGTGATGCTCCGGCTCCTGTCCTCCTGATACCGGCGCTCCAGAATGGTCTTTTCTCCGGTGACAGGTAGAGGGGAAACTTCTCTTTTTTTCCCATAATGGTCTTCTTTCTGGGTGTGACCCCTGTTTTTTCTTTGTGGGAGTATGCGTTGGGGGATAACGACCGCAGAGATGATATCACGGCCCGGATATTGACTCCATTTTTGAAGCCACAGAAACTCCCGTAATTGCCCGCGCTACGGGCAGAAATGACCGAACAGAGCGGCGCTTGTGACGCCTGTTCTTTATCCAGCATTTTCTTTCGTCCTCCGCAGAGCCTCGAAACCGGCCCAAATTCGTCCAAAATCCCCGGGAGGGGCTGGGACCCTGCTGAGTCCCAAGCCACTCCACACAGGGCCTCACAGGGGGCTCACAGGGAGTCTTCTGCCTGCTGCTCTGCCAGCATCTTCTGCACCCGCTGCCGCTCTGTCTGGGCCTCAAGCGTACTCCGCTGCCGGGCGTAGTAGTCCCGCAATACCTCCTGGATAGACGGCAGGGTGTATTTGAGATTTCCGTTTCGGCGCCGTCCGCTTTTCAGCCGCACGTCTGTGGGCTCGGTGACGATCAGGCCGCGCTCTTCCAGGGCCAGTACGTACTTTCGCACCGTGTTTTCACTCATGCCCACCGCGCTGCCGATGGTCCGGTAGCTGGGCCAGCACTGGTGTGTCCTGCGATCCTCGCAGCGGCGCAGGTAACTGTATACCGCCAGCTCCCCAGCGCTGAGTCCCAGCTGGAACACTTCGTTGGGCATCGTGAAGTAGTTGTTCTGTGTTCTCATCCGCCACCTCCTGTGTGTGACTCCACCCACCGGATGAACGCGTCTTTTGGCACCACCATACGGTTGCCTACCCGCAGCACCGGGAAGCCGTCCTCATGCAGGAGTTCGTATCCGGATGACGGAGACACGCCCAGCACCTTCGCCACCATCTCCGCGTTGAGGAACAGCGGCAGGTCGTCATAGCTTTTGTACTCCGACAGCTTCATGCTTGTGCACCTCCTTTACTCGTTTTGTGTTCTGCCTGAACGAAGGAGCTGCAGGAACTCATCCACAGAGTGGACCATCCCCGCTTCCTTCATGTTCTGGTAGCGCACCATGTCGCAAATCATGTGGAAGTTTACCTCCGCGTCTTCCAGCAGCTTGTCCATGGCAAGGACCTGCTGGCCCACTGTGAGGGTTGTTTTTTTGCCGGGGTCTTTCAGATACGCCCGCACGGCATCTTCCTCCGGCATCTTCTCTCCCAGCACAGCTCTCATCTCATGGATCACACAGTCCAGCGTTTCTTTCTCACATTGCATCTTCAGAAGCATTTTCAAAAACCTGCGGTTGAATTTGGTTCCATCCATAATCCTGTACCTCTTCCTTCAATTGTCATTCATGGCTGCGGCCTTCAGCCATATCTCCGATGTGTGGAAGCGTCGTTTGGGGCACGATGGTTTTCTCAGATCCATCAGAGACATGAGCGCAGGAGAAAAAATCCCCTCATAAGGGGTAGGGATAAAATCACGGTTTTTTACAACCTATTTTTGCGAGATTTTCAATTTGTTTACAATGTGTGTCTCACGTCAACTCGCTGCGTTCTCACAACGCGGAAACCATTGCCCCTCACTTACTAGGACACTCAAAGGGCATTTGTAAACCGGAAAACAAAAAAAGTTGAAGGGCTCTGTCAGATGACAGAGCCCTTCAGCTTTTGGTGGAGCTTTCTCAGCCGCTTTGATACCGCCATTTTGGACACGCCGTAGAACTTTCCGATCTCCTCCATGGTCAGACCCCTGTCATAGCGGAAATCGATGAACTCGCGGCTCTGGTGATCCAGAACCTCCATGGCTTTTTGCAGACTTTCAAGGCGGAGGGTCCAGAGTACAGGATCCTCCACGGGACGCCTGACGCATTCCGAGCCGGGCAGCACCGTTTCAAACTCACTTTTACTCAGATGCCTTTCGTCCTGCTTTTCCTGCGCCTGTTCCCGTTTCCGATCCTGCTCCAGGAAGTCTGCGACCTCCTTTGGCACTGATACTTGCTGCCCACTATAAGGAATCACGACAAAGTCGTTCATTTGTGTCCTTTCCGCTTTCGACGGAAAGTCACACACCCGCGCTGCCGGCACAGCGCCAAAAACTGAAGACCTTCATGGAAGTTTCCTTCGTACAGGGATGGTGATGGTGCCCTACGAGGCCCATGAACGTCTGAGGTCCCACCGGGGTGTGGACCTCACCGGAAAGCTACGAGTTTAGGCTTGCGCCTGGTTTGATTATATCATGCTGGAATTTTTTGTCGGTCGAACCGTGTCGAATGGGAGAGGTTTTTGTGATCTTCAGAAAGAGAAAAGCCCGGAGCTGGTGATATGGGCCAGTTCCGGACTTCTGTACTGTTTACTGCGGCGCAAGCTTTGAAATGTCAAAGTACTTATTTCAGCCAAAACTAATTTCATCTTCCCACTTCAGCAAACGCACTACTATGTAATGCAAACTGTAAATGCTGAATCAGGTTCATTATATCCGTGGGGTCCAGGAAACAAACAGTGGCCTTTGAATGGTACGCCTCTCCGTGCCGCGTGGTGGAGGCAGCAGTCAATCCTACTGCACCATAATTGCAACTTTCATTACATCCGTATTTGGTTCATGAAGATAGTCAAAAGCTTGCTGAAGGCCTGACAGAGGAAAGCGGGCCCCAATAAAGCCCTCCAGATGCAGCTTTCCCCGTTGCATGAGGTCAAATACTTGTAGGTAGTGCCGTCGGACATATTGCATGACGCTGATAATATCGATTTCTCCTCGTTGCAGGTGTGTCATATTCATCAGAATATCCCGCCCATATGTGCCTACCAAAACAATGCGAGAAGCATTTTGTGCGCAACACACCATGTTTTGCAGCATTTCTGGGATTCCGCAGCAGTCAATCAATACATCTGCTCCTGCAGAACCAAATGCCCCATCGATGGCTTGCGCAAGAGAAACCCGATTGGTGTTGCAGCAGTTTTTTATGCCGCAGTCCTGTGCGTATTGAAGCCGTCCGTCTTTAATGTCTGTAATTAAAACGTTAGCGCCTCTAGCCACAGCTATTTGTGCTGTGCAGTTGCCGATGGTACCTGCGCCCACGATTACAATATTTTTCCCCTGTTCAGCTCCGGCCCGTTCCGCTGCATTAGCTCCTACGGCAAAGGGTTCTACCAGCATACCCATGTCATGGGTTACTCCCTGCGGCAGCTTCACGATGTTAAATTGGTTACATTTATAATATTCCGTGAAAAAACCGTCTTCGTTAATACCCATAAATTTCTTGTGGGTGCAGACGTTGATTCTGCCGTGCCGGCACGGATAGCAGGTACCGCAGATCAACTGAGGCTGTACTGTAACGAGATCGCCGGGGAGAAATTTCTTTTCCGCCTCGTAGCCAACTGCGACAACTTCACCTACACACTCGTGCCCCAGGACTCGGGGATATTGCACGGTTTTATGCCCTCCACGGAATGCCAACATATCAGAGCCGCAGATACCAGTTTGCAAAATCTTAAATAAAACGTCCTGTGGCCCCTGAATTTGAGGCATTCCCCGCTTCTCAACGGTAATCTCATACGGTGCTGTTAGAACAGCTGCTTTCATGTCAAATATGCTCCTTTCAAATTGAATGTCAGATGAAAGGAAGGACCGGCCCGCCGGAAAGACGGGCCGGCCTGTTGCCTTATTCCTGCGCGGAGGTATTGCCTGCTAACGCAACAGCTTTTTTCTACGGGACTTTCGGAAGAAGGCCTGTCCCGCTAAGACAATAACAGCCGCAACAATGAGACCCAGCGCAATGGGGTGCTGTGTGAAAGCCAACAAGTTTCCCTGGTCGGCGATCATGGCTGTCCGCAAGTAGGTTTCCAGAAGTGGCCCCAACAGGTATCCCAGCAGAATTGCAATCAGATCCAGTTTGAAATAGTTCAACAGAAAATAGGCAACGATTCCAGAAACTACCATTACCAACACTTCAAAAATGCGGTTGTTGATGGCGTAGACGCCCAAAACACAGCAGACCAAAATAGCAGGAAAAAGAAGGGACTTGGGAATCCGGATCATTTGAACAAAAATGTTCATCAGGCCGGTTTCCATCAGATACATTACAATATTTGCCAGAAAATACACCAGCATAATGCATCCAATCACCTCCGGGGCGTCCACCGCCAGCATGGGTCCAGGCTGCAGACCGTGGATCATAAGACCGCCAATCAGAGCAGCTGTCACGTTGTCGCCTGGGATCCCCAGGCAGCACAAGGGGATCAGGGCTCCGCCGTTGACAGCGTTATTGGAGCTCTCAGATGCTGCGATACCGGCAGCATATCCGGTTCCGAATTTTTCCGGGTGCTTGGACATGGTTTTGGTTTGGTTATAGGCCAGCACTGTGGCAGTATCCTGACCCACGGCCGGTAAAATACCGGTGAAGGTACCTAACAGAGAGCCGATGGTGATGCCTTTCCACATTTCATCCCGCTCATCCTTTGGGGGGATAAAGGGGACACGCCGCACCCGGGTTGTTATCCGCAGTCCGGACAATTCACCGGATTGGCTGAGAACCTCACTGATGGCAAACAGCCCCATCAGAAAAGCGGTCAGGCCAATGCCGGAACTGAGCTGCCACTGGCCAAACATCAACCGGTTTACGCCGGTGACCTGGTCAATTCCCACAGAGCCGATAGCCATGCCGAAAAACAATCCGATTCCGCCTTTGGCTCCGCTAGAACTGACCATGGAGAGCACTACGCAGATACTGAAAAAAATCAGTGCAAAATACTCCCAATGCCCGAACTTTAATGTGACCTTGGATAGCTGCGGCGCTATGGTCGCCAGGACAATAGCAGAAAATGTGCCACCAATCAAGGAGGCAAACACACCAAGAGACAGTGCAGCCTCCGGCTTGCCACGCTTGACCATGGGATAGCCGTCCCAGGTGGTGACAAGAGATGCTGAGGTCCCGGGAATTTTCAGCAGGCACGCAGAGATTAGGCCGCCGCTGATGCCGCCAACATAAATGCCGATAAGAGTGGAAAGGCCTTCCGCAGCAGACATGGCGTAGGTAAAAGGAATCATCAACGTAACGCCTAAAACAGCCGTCAAGCCAGGGATGCATCCAAAGATGATACCCATCAGGATGCCTCCAGTCATATAGACAAACGACATTGGGTTCGCCATGAGGTAAGCCCAGCCCTCTGCAAATAGCTGCATTCACGACACCTCCTATATTTCAAGCAGCGAGAGCGATTTGACGTTGCTTTGCGCGGGTGAGAAGCGAGTCACTTGAGGTACTCCTCATAAATCGGAGCAAAGATGTTGTACCACTCTTCAATTTTCGCCCCCATCTCATCGGCCGGGATAAAGCCAGGCAGGAAGCCAAAGCCTTCCAGAGCCTCCAGATAATCGGGGTCATCTTGAAGGTCTGCCATCTTATCGTTCAGATACTGAATCTGCTCGGGAGTGGTATCCTTGGTGGCGAAGAAGGCACGATACTGGGCGCCGGTGGCTTCAATTCCCAGTTCCTCTGTGCAGGGAATATCGGGATAAATTTCACAGCGCTTTTCGTCCACAATCAGCAGGGGTTTCACATTGCCGGATTCCACGGCGGAGCCCAGATCGCCCACCTGCATGAAACTGACATCAACATGGTTGCCCATGATGGCAGTAATGGCGTCAGCACCGCTGTCGTAGGGAACCTGGGTGGCACCTTCCAGGCCGAGCCCCTGGAGCAGTTGGATGGTGACCATCTGCTGACGGGCACCGATGAATCCCCAAGTCAGTTCAGCGGGATCCATTGCTTTTAGATCCTCCACACTGTTGATCCCGCTGTTGGGATTGGTAACCACGATGCCGGGATCGATTACCATGCAGGGAAGCGGCTCCATCTTCTCCCAGAGTTTTTCCTCACTGACACCGGTCAGATAGTAGCAAATCAGGTCCAGGGGACTCTGAGACATAATGTGATAGCCGTCGCCGGGCTGTGTGGAAAATTCTTGTGAACCGGTATAACCGCCGGCACCGGTCATAACGGAGCAGGCGATGGACACAGGTAGATCAATGTTGGCCGCCACAGCACGGGCGATGTTGTCGGTGCCGCCGCCAGCGGCGTAGGGGACCAGACACGAGATGTCTTCCGCCGGGTAAGCGGCTTCTTCACCGCCACCGCAGCCCGACAGAATGCCGATCATCATAAGAAATACGCAGGCCAGTGCCAAGATATTTTTCTTTTTCATATAATTTTCCTCCTAAGCAAAATAACGAAATGTAGGAAAGAACGGACTCAGAAGAACTTGACATGCAGGATCTGTGTAAATACGAGGACCAGAACGGTTACGACAACAAGAGAATAGACAAACCGGATAAGATAGAACTTTTTTTTGCTGGTACGTTCATGCTCCTCCCGCTGCGATTCTTCACAAAGACCATACACAACGCTCAGACAGAAAGTGAGCAGGAAAGAAGCAATGGGAAAACCGATTAGTTCATAGGCGGGAACGAAAAGGAGCAGCGCAATCAGAGTAATGATCGTTTCCTTTTTCAACCTGAATTTGCCAGAGTCCCGCTCACCCTTCAGACTGATTGATTTGAGAAACAGAGGGATGCTGAATACCATCAGCAGAATACCGATGCCTTGAATAAAGGTGCGGGGTTCCGCCAGAAAGGGAAGTCCGACAAACAGCATGACACCACTAACAGTTGATTCTGATGCGAACAGGAACAATCCAATTGCAAAAGAGAGAATGCTTAAAATGAAATCGTTGCGCTTACGAATGGCCATTTACCCACCTCCTTAACTTGCCAAATGACCTCCGTCCACCGGGAGCGTCACACCACTAATGTAGTCGGAAGCAGATGAGGCCAGAAATACGACAGTACCCATCAGATCCTCGGGATGCCCCCATCTTCCCATAGGGATCCGCTTAGTGAGCTGTTTGCCCTGTTCCATCTGCTGCAGATCCTTGCTCATTTCGGTGTCCATGTAGCCGGGAGCAATGGCGTTGACATTGATGCCGCGACCGCTCCACTCAGAGGAGAGCGCCATGGTCAATTGTTTGACGCCGCCCTTGCTGGAGACATACGCCGGCATGTTCCGCAGGCCGATGAAAGAATTGGTGGAGGCGATGTTGATAATTTTTCCCTTGCCCTGTTTCAGCATCACCTTGCCAGCCAGCTGGCTCATAAAGAAAACGCCCTTGATGTTGACCCCCATAATGCGATCCCAAGCGTCCTCGGGGAACTCCTCGGAGGGGCAGCGATACTGAAGTCCGGCACCGTTGACCAGAATATCCAGCCGTCCACCCAGAGCTGAAATCGCTTGCTGAAACCCGTTGCTGAGATCGTTGAGGTCCAATAGATTTGCTACCACGGCGTGGTATCCAGATTTGGCGCCACCCAATTCTGCCACCGTGTTTTCAACCTGTGAATTTGCGTCCAGAATGACAATCTCTGCACCGGCGTCATGAAGTGCGACAGCCATACCATAACACAGGCCGGTCTTTTTTGCGCCACCTGTAACAATGGCTTTTTTCCCTGCCAGGGAAAAAGCATTCATGTCAAAGCCCATATGCGCCCTCCTTTACATTTCAAATGTGATCGTATTTACAAGATCCTCTGCAGACAGGCCACAGAGTTTTGCCAGCTGTGTATAGGTTCCGGAGTGCAGATGCCGTGCTTTTCGCTCTCTGGTGCGGGTGCTGAGGGTGGTAATCTTTTCCGGCGACCAAGCGATTCCTCGCCGGTACATTTCGTCCAGATAAGAGGCAAACAGGAAACCGTTATTCTGTTCGGCAAATAGGATTCGTTTGCCTTGTTGGGTCAGCTGCGCAGCCAGATCTGCATCAAAGGAAGGCATGTCCACCACGGCGATCTCGCGTCCCTGTTCCCGTAACGCCTTCTGGGCGTTGAGTCCCTCATAAATGCCTCGGCCACTAGTGATGATGACGGTGTCCGCATGAGGATCTCCGTGGACATAGCCCTTTCCGTATTCAAATTGCAGGGATTCAGGGTAAATGGTTTCAGAAGCGGCTCGTGTGAGCCGAAGTAGCACCAGCCCCTTGCTACCCTTGGCAATCCATTTCATGACCGCCACCATCATTCGGGGACAGGCTACATCGATTACCCGCAAGTGAGGCAGCTGCATAAGCGCGGTAACATCGTCGATGCTCATATGGGTGGCGCCGTTAACACCGGTGTCAATGTTGCTAGCGGTAGAGAACAATGTAATATCCAGCTGATGGCCCTCGGACAGCCAGCCGTCACTTTTGGAAATTGATTCCATTCGCTCTTGCTGACTGACCGTAATCCGGCGCAAAACTCGCCAGTCAAAAAAGACGCCAAAAGTGGAGTGCCAGACGTTATAGCCTTTTGCGGCAAAGGCCTCGGCGATGCCACTCATGTTGGATTCAGCAATGCCTACATTGATGCCGCGGTTTCCAGCATGTTTCAGCATACCGGGCTGAAGACCAGAGATCAGGCCCATATCCGCGTCCAAAGTAATCATTTTCGGGTCTCTGGAAAAGGCTGCTACCATATCCGCGGCAATTTTGCTGCACTGCAGCTTATCTCCGATTTTGGGATCGGGTAGGTCGCGCTCCTGGTAATGCAGAGTCTTGTCTCGGGGAGCAGCCCGTTTGGTGCGGCGTTGAGAATAGCGGCGTATAACACCCACAGGGCCATTTTCATCCTGCTGTACATCAATCCCCATCTTGGAAGCCCAGTGCAGGAGTTGCTCATATTCCTCCGGCGCACGCACCTTTGCAGCCTGTAGAAAATGACACAAGTTTTTAATGCGGGTTTCCCTGCGGAGCGTCTGCTGATGGATTTCCCATTCCGCCAGATCCTGCCCCACGGTGGTCTTGTGGCTCTCGGTGGCTTTGGAGAAACCACCTTCACCCTTGCGGCATTCAGAGATGATGGCCATGGGGCGGCTGTCGATCCGATGTTGGAAGTGCTCCAACGCATGGTAAATCGGCTCGTACTCCTGACCGTTGACATCCAAAACATCAAAACCAAAGCTCTCCAATTTTTCTCGCAAGCTACCCATGGAAAGCATGAGACGGTGAGAGTCATCGTTTTGTCCATAGTTGTGATCGATGAGAATGCACAGATTGTTCAGATTTTTGGCAGAGGCAAACATGAATGCCTCCCATGGAATGCCCTCCTGCAGTTCCCCGTCTCCCATCAGGCAGAATGTCCGCCCAACACCCTCTATTTTCTGCGCCATGGCAAAGCCGACAGCGGCACTGATGCCCTGCCCTAAAGGTCCCGTCGCGATATGTACTCCTGGCAGGATAGGGCCAGGATGTCCATTCAGATCGCTGTCACTTCCGCGGGAATTCTCCAAAAGCGCTCTGTCAAAGAAACCAAAATCCGAAAAGACCGATGCCATACCGGCTATACCGTGTCCCTTGCTCTGTACGTAGATGTCACTTTCACGAGCAGTGGGGTCTTCCACATTTACATGAATGAAACCTCCGTAAAAAAGCGCGATCAGTGGAATCAGTTCTGAGAAGGTGCCACCGATGTGGATTCCCTGGTCTACAGCGTGGTTTCCCTGATATACCGTATCCAAACGAAGGTCCGAATCCTTGACTTCCAGCAGCGCATATAGCGCCTTTTGGGCGATCGGGTGTTTCATTTTCAGATAATCACAGCTCAAGTCCATCTTGGCCCTCCTCCATTTTTTTAAATGGTATTGTATTCGAGTGAGCAAAATGCACAAAAATGATGCTGTGCAGATTGCTTTATACCGTAATTTTACAGAGAGAAATAGCATTCATCAAGGTATGTGTTGCAAAATAATGCTATATTTTGTAGCAATATTAACTCAAATAAGATTTTACTTGCCACAAAACCTGCTATATGCTACAATTTGAATCGAATAAAAATGGAGGGAGGAGGCCCATGAAACGATTCCGTATATTAATCATTGCCCCATATTTGTCCTTCCAAGAGACTGCCGCGCCCGTCATCCAAGAGTTTCCTACGGTGGATTTTGAGATGCATACCGGAGATGAGTTTACGGCAATCTCTATTTTTAACTCCTATCCACCTAACGCCTTTGACGCAATCATTACTCGTGGTGCAATTGCGGCGATTCTTCGGCAGTTTACCTCTGTGCCGGTGGTGGAAGTGGATGTATCCTTATTGGATATCCTGCGGGCTATTAACCAACCGGGATTCAGCGATCAGCGTGTGGCGGTGGTCGGATATTCTAGCATTATTAATTCCGTCAAAAAAGTATTTGAAGTGCTTCAACTGAAAAACACGGAGATTTACGAGGTGCGCTACGCAGAAGTTAAGGAACGGGTGGCGGAACTGGCTGACCGGGGATTTTCTTTGATTATTGGGGATGTGCCTTCCGTAAATGCTGCTATGGCAAACGGACTTCGGGGACTCCTAATTCTGTCATCAGAGGATTGTATCCGCCAGTCCGTTATTGCAGCCATCTATTATTCGGAGTTGATGGAAAAGGGGCAGGAGATCACTCAGATTTTTCAGACAGTTATTGATAATTTAAAATTCCGGATTATCCTGATGGACCAGATAGGCAACGTAATTGTTGACAATCGCGCGTTTGAGATTACCGATCATCAAACCTTTAAAAAAGAGTTGTTGCTATTTATTCCGGTGCTTTTGCAGCAGTCCACCGATAGGGGCTGTAAAAAAATCGGAACACAGGGAATCGAAATTATCGGCAAAAGGGTTTCTTATCGCAATCAGGACTGCTTCCTGTTCTTCATTTCACTGATGCATAAGGGATATGCCTCCCAGGCAGACATTACCATCGAAAAACCGCTTTCAGTGACACTGTCCCCGGAATTTATCAATACTCTTCAAAAGAATAACCCACGGGTACAAGCGGTGGCGGAGATTGTCACCGCATCCGTGTCTCCGCCGCCTGTGTTGATTTTGGGAGAATATGGTACCGGAAAAAGCAGTCTGGCCTATTATTTGCATGGCCTGCGCAAGGAGCCAATGGCTCCGTTCATCTTTGTGCGCTGCAACCTACTGACCAGGAAACGCTGGAATGCATTTTTGGATAAAACTGCATCACCTTTGAATGAAAACGGATGCACATTATATCTGGAGAACATTCACTTACTTCCAATAGAACTGCAGCAGGAGTTGAGCGCCTACATAGTTGATTCTGCTGCGGATCAGCGGCACTTTATTATCGCTTCGGCAACGAATAGGATCCACCATCTTCTGTCCAATGACCAGTTCTTGTATCCGTTGTACCAGAAGATTTCGTCTCTCCATGTAATCCTGGCACCTCTACGGGAATTTCCTGATTCCATTACGGACTTCTCACAGATTTTTTTAACTGCGGCAAATCAAGAATATCAAAAGAGTATCCGGGGATTTGAAGAAGGGGTCGTGGCTCTGCTGGAACAGCAGCATTGGAATACCAATTTATCCCAGTTAAAAACGTTTATTCAGCAATTAGTGTTGACCGCACAGGGAGCACAGATTACTCTGAAAGAGGCACAGACCCTGCTTTTAAATGACAATACTATTCCCCCGGAGGAGACGGAATACTTGAATTACAGTGGAATTGATATCACAAAACCGCTGGAGGAAATTGAGCGGGATATTATTCAGCATGTACTGATGGAGGAAAACATGAACCAGTCCGCTGCGGCAAGGCGGCTGGGAATTAGCAGAAATACGATTTGGCGTAAGCTCCATGCTTAAATACGGGCGTGCAGCTGCCGGCTTAAAGTCGCTGGCGACACCATTACTAAAGGAAAATTGCGGCTTGGAATGACAACCAGCTCTGGATAGGCTGCATTGCCAATAATTTTACCGGCAGTAAAGCCGCGTCATTTTTGCAAAGCCGGACTACAGGCTTTTTGTTGGATGGTACTGGAAACGGAAAAGTAGCGCTGGAACTGACCAGCAGCTGGTGTACGGTGTTGTATCCGTCATAGCTGGTCAATGGGCGCACTATGGAAACGGGGCACAGACTGTAGAAAATTTTGACATTTACCGCTGCTGACTGGTGGTTCCGGACTACTGGTATATCTTAGATGCCTCATCAGAAAAGGTGCGAAAAGCAAGCTGAATCTGAAAGAACTGGCGGCTAATGAGACTTTACCTCACCTAATTCTCTCTGGAAGCTATTCCGCCATGGTACAAAGGTAAGTGTAGGCTTACCTGGAAAGCAGAGTAAGTGCCGTTCGTATTGATCCCGAACAACTGCTGTCTGGTGAACAGACGGAAACCGTACTGCAAGAAGCTATAAAATCTGCAAACAGGAGGCATTCCGCTGTAAATCCTGTTGAATTAAGTGACTGCCAGCGATCTGGCGCGGAACGTATATCCAAGGGTTAATAAGCCGTATGGAAGTTTATGGTAGACATTGCAGTAGTTGGCGGCAAAAATCAGGCGTGGCAAGATATCGCTCCTGGCGTGCTGGAACTGTAGCCCATCGAACAGCTGGAACTAGGCCTTGTATTGAAATCTGGGAATTTCAGATATGAACAGCTTTTCCTGACAGTCTTGCGTACCGCGTGGGTTAGATATAGGCTTTATAACAATCCCGAGCAAAGATAAAAGCCCACTCCAGTTGGTTTACTCACCTCCTATACACTTTACTGCGGTACAAATTTTGAGTATTGGAGCCCAGGGAGATGCGAACAAGAAGTTGGACCTAAATGGGGAGTTTCAAGGTGCGCCTGTATGTGGCAGATCTCATCGCCCCCAAGGATAGCTTGATTCTGCCATCGTTATACCATATTCATGCAGGGATCTACACTGCTAATGAACTAGAAAACAGATGTGCTTTCCTAGAAACTCCCGTAAAACAGCTCGTTCTTCAACCGTCCTTCCTACGCAGACTGCATTGTCGGGGAAGTGACCTCCTTTGAGACATGGAGCAAGTGAGTTCAGCCTGCTCCAAGCTTTGAATTTAGCCCTACCAGCGGTAACGCCCTTCCCAGTCTAAACTGGCGATCGGATACTCGCCGCTTCTCAGCCAGCGGGGATAAGGAACTCCTAATGTCAATAACCCATTTGACGATGAGCAAGCCCGCATGAAAATCCCGCCAAAGGGTATTTTCCACGGCTGAGCAGATCTCACCCATATAGAAATGATACCTCCGCTTTTTCTTCCGGACTAAACTGTACCATTGCTTTTCCTTTCTTCGTAAGAATACATCTCTTCCGCCTTTTTCCAGTCCATCTTTTTGTCCGCTTGCCCCTGGGGATTGGGATGTTCTTTTTTCACTAATAAGTAATCGGAACTTTAGCCGACATAACAGAGTCAGACCACAGCTTGTACCACAGGAGTTTGTGGAACAAGCGGATTTTGCACAGTAAATCACGCCCGGGAAACAATTGAAATGGAGCAGAAATGATTAAAAACCGCCGGAAACAATCAAAAAAGTTTCATAAAGCTGTTCACACGCAGGAGGTTACTGGTTCGAGTCCAGTAGTCTCCGTCGAAAAGTTCCTGATTTATGTAAAATCAGGGACTTTTCTTTTATTCGTCTCAAAAAACATGCTTAAACTTTTAGCTTCTTCTCCGACCAATACGGCGATAGTATCTGATAGAGCTGGACAGTGTCGGGCAGGAAATCCCTGCCCGGTGCTGCCGTAATGGTTACAGTCTTTTTGTATGGCCAGAAAAAATCCGGCCTTCCATCTCACACGCGTCTGCAAGCTCTTTGGCGAGCTTTTTGATCGGAAAGTCTGGTGCGGTTTGTATAATGAGTACCAAATGTCCCCAATCCACATGCAGGTTTAGAAGAGCGCTCTTCTCCGGAGTCGAACCTTCATCAAAATGAAGAGGAAACTCTTTTTTCAGAATAGAACAATTCAGATAGACATCCGCCCGGGGAATCTCTGGTTGGATACACTGATAGAGCGATGTATACAATCCTTTGGGCAGCCGGCAGCCGGTCAAAGAGAAATATATGCCTTTCCCCTTTGCCCACCTCCTCTTCTTTGAACCAACGGCACTGTTCCAACGCCATTTGGCGCAGTTCTGGAAAGCGCGCCTCCCACAGGGCACAGGTATGTCCGGTATAGTCCGACACGGTCAGCGCCACAGGTAGCCCGGCACTGACCTCTTCCACAGTGGCTGTACAATCGTATGGAAGGGGCGCAGTGCTTCCTCCTGTTCGGCCGAGGCCGCCAGCGCCCCATATCCTCCGGGTAGTCCGTATGATCCCATCATACCGGCAGTTGCTTCCTCTGCCCGGAACGCTCCGGGCATCAGCCAAAACTCCCCTAGGTGCAGTTCGTTAAGCAACCTGTCAGTTCTTTCTTTTCGTTTTCGGAAAACCATAGTTACTCTCCCACATCTGTGATATCAATTACCCATTTTCTCAAAGAGGAACCTGCAACACCAAGGAGCAATCCGCCGGCAATCCCGCCCACAGCAGTGCCAAGTCCCGGCAAAATTGCCGTACCGATTGCAGCACCTGCCAGAGCGCCGCCTTTGGCGCCGAGTGCACCTCCTGCCCAACTGCCGCCAATACTTGCAGCTGTACTATAAGTCTTTTTGCCAATTTTCTGATGGGCGTCATGCAGATCTCCGTCAATGACATCACATAGCCCCAAAGCATCCAGTGCTGCACCCGCGACCAACAGCACTCTCCCTGCGATCCTGACTACTTTGGAAATCTCGGTATGATCCAGTCCGGATGGAAGCCTTTTCTGCCACGCCGAAGCATTTGTGAGAGGATCCACATTGATAAGGTAATAGCTTGTATTCCCTCTATGGGAGTGCAAATCGGCACCGAAAAGCGGCATATTACTTCCAAAGAATACAAAATATGGAAAATCCCGTCCATTCCGTGCGATTTTTGTTGCAGCCAGAATCCTCGTCCAACTGCTTTGGAGCGGGTCAAGCCATGCCAGAGTTGGAAAGGTGCCTCGCGCTAATTCAGCCAGAAAGCTCTCACGAGCACCGTCAGTCTTTTTTCCGCAAACTCCGTCCTCCAGCAGCCGCTCGCCTAAATTCAATTCGTCGAGTTCTTGCTGCATTGCCACCCACAAACCATGCCAGCCGCTCGATCATGCTGTCAGAAATGCCTGTGCTGATCCCGCAGTGTTCCAGTTCGCTAACAGCGGCATGCAGGTTGCGGGCTGTATCGTCTGTGATATAGTTGTTCTCTCGTTCGTTTTGCGATAAATCCCGCTGTAATTGGCGCACGATATCTTCCAAGGAGCCCTTTATGCCTCCATCGTAGTCATCGCTGCATATGGCAGGAAGATCCTGCAAAGGGACTTTCCGTTCCGCATAGTTCAGATATTCTCTGCTGCCAATGGAATACCCACAACGCCCCCGCAGATCTGCCGATTTATTGTTGCTGCGGTATGTGTTCAGTACATCCCGTAAGAATTCTTTATCCTTTCCCTGTGAAATATCCTGCGGAAATGCAGTCTTTCTTGCATCCCTCCCGCCGCAAAGGAAATACTCCAATCCACAGCCTTTTGAAGTAAATCAAGACACTCACTGGTAAAGAAGTCCGAACCGCTCTTAATTTTTTGAATTGCTGTTTGGATAGCCCGATCATCACGAAAAGAACTGCCTGGGAGATAAAAAGAGGATAGATTCAGGATTTCTATGCAGTCACTGCTATGGCTGCAAAAACTGCGGGACATCCTGCATACATCATATTAGTGATTGTACCTGCTTGGCAAGTGCGCTCCTTCGATCAGAGGATATATTGCGAATGACGTTTATGTGTTCCTGCAAGTCGTCGTAGATCTCTTCCACTGCGGCGCCGGCACGGTTCCCCATCTCCCGTAATGTTTCGTGGTAATTCGTTTCTGACGGTCTTTGCATCAGCGTGCCAAAAAAAGCGGCGCGGTTTACGCGGTTCCAATATTCACCGCTCCCCAGAACAGCGCCGTTTTCACCAGTTGCCTCCTTGCTCATAGGTTTCCTTCCTGAGAGTTTTCTCAAATACAGGCTTACGTATGAAGAAAACTGCATGTTTATTCTAACCTCTTTGAGATCAAAGAGCCCTGCAACCAACTGCCGCCCCAGATCGAATAGGGTCTATATCCAGGTCGACTGGTATAAGAGACAAAAGATCTCTCCGTTTTTTGGTTAGTCAGCCAAATCAGAGAAACAAAAGGTAAAATTATTGACAAAAGATAAAATGAAATTTATTATTTAACTATCAGCTGTCAGACAGATGACGTCCTATCGATTAGTTATTAGGGAGAACTTTTTAAGGAGGGCAATATGAAAAAACTTCGATGGACTTGGGACAATTTTGAGGAAGTTCTGCTGTGCATCATCATTACGGTCATCACGCTAGTATCAGGATTGCAGGTAGTTTGCCGTTATTTGTTCAACAACTCCCTGACCTGGAGCGAAGAAGTGAGCAGATATTTATTTGTGTGGACGGGCTTTCTCACACTGAGTCTTTCCATCAAGTGCCGCTCCATCATCTCCATTGACGCTTTCGTATTGTGGATGCCGCGGCGCGTTCGGGCGGGATTGAATATGGTGGTGTACCTGTTCTGCTCCGTGGTGTTTGCTATGCTGTCGGTCAACGCCTGGCACATGGTGACGTCCTCCGCCGGACAGACCAGCCCTGCTCTGGGATTACCCCTGGCGATCGTCTATGCGGGTCCCCTGTTGGGTCTGACTCTCTCCATTTTCCGGTCTTTGGGCCGGATCGTGGCGGAAACCAAAATCGTAATCGGAAAGGAGGCGCCCTAAATGTCTCTGGCGTTGTTTTTCGGAGTATTGGTCCTTCTGCTGGTACTGACGGTACCCATCTGTGTATCTTTCGCGTTTGTGACGTTGCTTCCCTCCATTGTGGACGCCAGTTTCCCCTATACGGCGGACGCTGCGGTCCGCTCCATGGTGAGTGGTTTAAACAACTTCCCCCTGCTTGCGATTCCCCTGTTTATCATCGCTGGCGTGATCATGGCGAAGGGGCAGATTTCTGAGCGGCTGTTCAATGTGTTCTCGTATTTTGTCGGCAACAGAACAGCGGGTCTCCCCTGCGCGGTGACCATTACATGCCTGTTCTACGGTGCCATCTCCGGTTCCGGCCCCGCTACTACCGCGGCCGTGGGTTCTATGTGCATCCCCCTGCTGACCAGTGTGGGCTATGACCTGACCTTTGCCACCGCACTGGTGGCCGTGTCCGGCAGTCTGGGCATCATCATTCCCCCCAGTATCCCCTACATCATGTACTGCAACGCCTCCGGCGCCTCCATTTCCGAGCTGTTCCTGGCCGGTTTCCTGCCTGGTGTGCTGATCGCCCTGTGCCTGATGGTCTATTCTTACATCTACTGTAAGATCCATGGAGAGGATAAGGACAAGCTCAACGCCAAATGCATGGAACTGCGGGCAAAAGGCCTGGGCACAGTGCTCAAAGAGGGCTTCTGGGCGCTGATGTCCCCCGTCATCATTCTGGGCGGCATCTACGGCGGCATCTGCTCCCCCACAGAGGCGGCTACCATCTCCATCTTCTACTCTCTGATCGTCAGCTTGTTTATCTATCGCACCATCAAGATCCGGGATCTTCCGAAAATCATGCTGGAAGGCATTCATTCCTATGCCCCTATCCTCATCATTCTATCCGCGGCCGTGGCCTTTGCCCGTGTAATCACGCTGATGAATGTAGCCACCATCGTCAGCGAGGCGGTGCTCAGTGCCATCTCCTCCAAGGTGGTTATCCTGCTGCTGATCAACGTACTGTTGCTGTTTGTGGGCATGATCATGGATACCGGTCCGGCAATCCTGGTGTTTACCCCCGTGCTGCTGCCGGTGGCGGAGGCCATCGGGGTCGATCCCATCCACTTCGGCATCATCATGTGCGTGAACTTGGCCATCGGCTTTGTGACCCCGCCCATGGGCGCCAACCTGTTTGTGGCCAGCAACCTCTCAAAAGTATCTGTGTTCGATATCGCCAGAAAGGCAGTTCCCTTTATCCTGGCGTTCCTGATCGCCTTGCTGCTGATCACTTTCGTGCCCCAGATCAGCATGTTCTTGCTGCAGTAAGAGCTCCGGGCAGCTGCCCGTTCATAGTTCTAATTATTTTTAAGGAGGATATTCCCATGAAAAAGTTATTGGCTCTGCTTTTATCCCTGGCAATGGCATTGTCTCTGGCCGCCTGCGGCGGCGGAGAGACTGCACAGCAGGAGCCTGGCGGGGATGCCGCCGGGGAAACTTACAGCTTCTCTGTAGGCACCAACACTGCGGAGGATTCCGTCAACCATTTGCTGGCAGCCAAGTTTAAGGAGTTGATCGAAGATCGCTCTGATGGTGCTGTCACCGTGACACTGTATGAAAACGGCGCCCTGGGCGGCGACGCGGAGCTGACGGAGTCCTGCATTGCCGGTTCCGTGGACTTCATCGTGGGCATGACCGGCTCTCTGGTGAACTATATCCCTGAGGCCGCCCTGTTCGACCTGCCCAACGTGTTCCCCGACCTGGAAACCGCCCGGGAAGTGCTGGACGGCCCCATTCTGGCGGAGCTGCAGGCCGCCTATGAAGCCGGCGGACTGAAGCTGTTCGGCTATGCCGATTCCGGTTTCCGCGTCATGACCAGCAGCAAGGCGGTCCGCCAGATGTCTGATTTCTCCGGCATCAAGATCCGTACCATGGAGAATCCCAACCACATCGCCTACTGGCAGGCTCTGGGCGCCAACCCCACTCCCGCTGACTTCAGCGAGTTGTATATGTCCCTGGAGCAAGGTACTCTGGACGCTCAGGAGAACCCCTATGACCTGATCGTGGCCAACAAGCTGTATGAGCCCCAGGCCTATGTCATTGAGACCAATCATCTGCTGCACACTCTGAACATGGTGGGCAGCAAGGCCACCTATGACGCCCTGCCCGCTGATATCCAGCAGTTGGTCAGTGAGTGCGCTGCTGAGGCCCATCAGTATGCCCGTCAAATGGCCGACGAGCGCATCGAAGGACAGAAGTCCACCATTCAGGATGCCGGCCTGGAGATCATCACTCTGGAGCCCGCCATGATTCAGGAGATGGCTGATGTCTCCGCCAACGTCTACGATCTGGTCCGCGAACAAATCGGCACCGATCTGGTGGACAGCCTGCTGGCACAGGTGGAAACTGCTTCCGTTGCGGAATAAGCAATATAGAGAGGGCAGGGGGTGTGAAAAGCCCCCCTGCCTCTTTCAAAATCATTTTGGCCCCGAATGTTTGGCTACTGTCCCACCTGACCGATGAGCCGGAGCCGGTGATGAGACTGGCGGTGCGGATCGCACTGTTTCCGGATTGGTCTTCTCTGGACAGCAGAAAGAGAATATGAGGCAGAGTGTTCAGAGAGCTGTGAATCGATTTCCTTGGTCCTGTGCAGAAGACTCTGGATTTTGGGCGAAACCCAGCCTTGACAATGCTTGTATTTGTTAGGATAATTTTGTAAAGGATTGTATGCATTTTCCATACATACCAAACTTTGACAAAAGGTACGGTGGACTTTATGGCTCTCAAACAGATTACGCGAGTGAATATTGCAGAGAAGGTTTTTGAACAGCTGCGGGACCAGATCCTCCAGGGGACCTGGAAGGAAGGCGAAAAGCTGCCCTCTGAACAGGAGTTGACTGAAACGTTAGGCGTCAGTCGGAGCTCTGTCCGCCAGGCCATCCGTACACTGGCTGATTATGGGATGGTAGAGACCCGAAATGGCACCGGAACCTATGTCAAGCGGCAGATTTCCGGCAATTACATGCTCAATATCGTGCCTATCGGCGATTTGCAGTTTGAAGATATTGTGGAAGTGCTGGATTTTCTATGCCTCATTGAGGACAGTGTGGCAGCCATGGCTGTCCAGCGCTGCACCCAGGAGGAGCTGGCGGAACTGCAAGCGATCCATAAGCGCCTGATTGCCGCCAAGGATCAAAACGATCTGGAGGCGCTGACCAATGTGGACGTGGAATTTCACTCGAAAATCGCGATGATCACGCAGAATTCCCTGGTGGTTCAGACTTACGCGCTTTTACTGGAGTTTCTCCAGCCGGTCATGCATCGCACCTATGTGACCCTGGGCGCGGAGGAAGGTATTCCATACCATGAGCGACTGATACAGGCCTTTTGTGCGCATGACGCGGTATCTGCCAAAAATGTGATGGGGGCCCACGCACAAAACCGGAGGGATAAATTTTTGGCACTCCAAGAAAGGATTGAACCATGAAGATTACAAGCGTCGACATTTTCCTCCTGCGCCATGTCGGTGAGGAGTTTTCCCCCTTCCCTTTTCGTCCGGCGGTGTGCCGTGTCAATACGGACGAGGGGATCTGCGGGTATGGTGAAGCCGGCATTTCCGTAGGAACCGGTGAAAACGGCGTGGCCTATATGCTCAAGGACCTCTCTCAGCTGGTCTTGGGGAAGGACCCCATGAACAACGAGGTCATCTGGGAGGACATCCATAATGTGCTCCGGGGACACCTCAGCGGAGGCGGTGTGACGGTCTACTCCGCCATGAGTGCCTTGGACACCGCCATGATGGATATCAAGGGCAAAAAGCTGGGGGTCCCCATCTATGTTCTGCTGGGCGGCAAGCATCGTGACAAACTCAAGTGTTATCTCTCCCAGTGCCATTTGGGTTATCTGGATGATTACCGCCTACAGGCCACTATACAGCAGCTGGCCGATACCTGCGCCAAGATCCAGAAGGACGGGTATCCTGCCGTCAAATTCAATGCCGTGGCTTTTGACGAGCAGGCAAAGCCCCTGCCCCGGGAGATGACCACCGGTCCCTTGGAGAAAACGATTTTGGATCTTGCAGAATCCCGCCTGGCAGCAGTGCGGGAGCGGTGCGGTGACCAGCTGGGCATCATCCTGGAAAATCTCTGCGGGACCGATGTGACCGCGGCCGTGCAGCTGGAGCGGATCGCCCGCAAGTACGGCGTGCTGATGATCGAAGAGGCCACCTCTAACTTCAATCCCGCCCTTTACGGAGAGATCGCCCGGAGAGTCGAGACACCGTTGGCCACTGGTGAGCGTTTCCACACCCGCTGGGGCTTTGAACAGCTGCTCAAACAGGGAGCTATTTCTGTGATTCAGCCGGATATCACCAACTGCGGAGGCCTATCCGAGGCCAAGAAGATCTGCGACCTGGCACACATTTATGATGTCCGCGTCCAGTGCCATGTAGCCGGAACTCCTATCGCGGAGGCCGCTGCCATTCAGCTGGAAGCCGCCATCCCCAATTTTTACATCCACGAAACCTACCATATGGCAGCGCATCCTGACTGTGTGTCCTACGGAAAGTACGCTTACGTACCGGAAAACGGTTATTTGACTGTGCCGGATCTGCCTGGCCTAGGGCAGGAGCTTTCTGACAAGGCCATGGCGGAATCGCTGGGACATATCGAGGTCCGATAAGGTAACCAATTTTTTGAGATACAGACCGTGCCGAGCATGGCAGCTTCAAATCCGCTGCGATGGGAACTTGCCCCAAGCATCGGCCCCTAACAGGAAAAACGCAGATAGAGGCAGTGGAGTAGATCGGATGATAATTACCCTCGTTAACAGCTAAAAACAACAAATAGAGCGAAAAGGACAGGACAACCCGTTCTTTCCGCACCTAGTTTATCTTCGCATCTATATGGACTTCCATCGTAGGCCCGGTTGTCCTTTCCAATTTCTCGTCCGATTTTCGGGTTCCCCCCTCAGAATCAAACATCTAAAAAATTCATCCCATGCAACTTCTTCAGCAAAAAGCGACCAATATAGCCATACAGTTCAACTGAAAAAGCGTACGATTCACACGCAGAAGCTCGCTGGTTCGAGTCCAGTAGTCTTTGCCAAAAAGAACCTGATTTCACGAGAAATCAGGTTC
>OGMW01000325.1_pt1 | contig 54420 bp, 49 predicted proteins | sample 1573281 | NCBI WGS metagenome assembly OGMW01 (sample SAMEA2581907, study PRJEB24529) | metagenome | biome: Human gut stool | place: China | collected 2011 | reverse complement strand
AGCACTTGACTTTTAATCAAGTTGTCCGGGGTTCGAATCCCCGATGTCTCATTAGATTGGAAATAGCGGAAAACCAGTAAAATCAAGGCTTTCCGCTATTTTTTTACAATTTTTGAAGTGACAAAAAGTAATCAAAAGTTGATGGTTTTATGTCCGCATCGTGTCCGCAAGATCAGAGCGCCAAAACATTATTCTAAAGTCATTTCAGAAAGGTAGTAATAAATGAATCAGTTTTCATCAGATAAACCACAAATATTTACTCCACCCGCATTTGAAGATTTTCGCGGATATCTGACCTTGGAAGATAATACACTGATGCAGTGGTGCGTGGATCAGGATTTTTGCGGGGAGGCAGCATGTGCTGTGCGATACGATGATCCGAATCTTATATGGAAGGGCAGCGAATGGCCAGAGGGTAAATATATCATTTCGGAAAAAGATGAAAATGCTATGTGGCTGAAAGAACTGCTTTAAGACAGGTGTATGTAGCAAACAAGTAGATTTCTACTGTATAGGAATTGATATTCAGATAGATAAAAGAAAAATACCCCGGCCAGAGACCGGGGTAAATTAATTAACAACCGAGGTTAAAATATTTGCAGATAGCATTAAATAACTCGGAACAGCTATTGAAATTAAAACACATAGTTTCGTCCTCCTTATTCTTATTTTATTGATTGCGGTCATCTTGCAATCTTTTTGTATCGGCCGATTACATAAAGAATTGTAACAATTATGTAACATTTTCGCAATAGGAGTATTATGGAAGTAATGGAAAGGATTAGTGTATGTGTCAAAAGCGGAAAAAGTAGAAATATCTGTGATAAAAGGCTTGTGGTATGACCAGATTTTTGCTAATATGTTCAAAGATAAATGAAAGGTGGTATTTTAATATGCATATGGCAGATGCGCTTGTTGCACCGGCGGTCGCGACAACCATGTATCTTTGCTCAGCGGCAGCGGGCGGATATTCAGTAAGACAGGTAAGGGCGTTAAATGAACCTAAGAAAGTTCCGGTTATGGGAGTTATGGGAGCTTTTGTTTTTGCAACCCAGATGATCAATTTTACAATTCCGGGAACAGGATCTTCCGGACATTTGTGCGGAGGAATGCTGCTTTCTGCATTACTTGGACCTTACGCAGGATTTCTTACCATGATAGGGGTTCTTTTGATACAGTGTCTGTTGTTTGCGGATGGCGGACTTTTAGCACTTGGCTGTAATATATGGAATATGGCATTCTATGGATGTTTTATAGGAGCATTGCTGATCTGGAAGCCAATGATGCGTCGGGGAGCATCCAAAAAGAAGATTATTGCAGCATCTGTGCTGGGGTGTGTACTGACATTGCAGATGGGAGCATTTTCTGTTACATTAGAGACACTTGCTTCCGGTATTACGGAGCTTCCGTTTGGGACATTTGTGGCAGTGATGCAGCCGATCCATCTTGCAATCGGTCTGGTCGAGGGATTGATCACGGCAGCAGTGCTTTGCTTTGTATATGAGGCAAGACCGGAGCTGCTCTGGGGTACAGATGAAAGTACACAGAAACAGGCATCACGTTTTTCTTTGAAAAAGACAGTGACGATTCTCGCAGTTTTAACTGTTTTGATCGGTGGCGGACTTTCTCTGTTTGCTTCAGCATATCCGGACGGACTGGAATGGTCTATGGAAAAGGTTGCAGGAACCACAGAATTAGATGCAAAAGGAACAGCATATAAGACAGCAGCAGAGATTCAGGAGCATACAGCGCTGCTTCCGGATTATGCATTTAAAAACAATGAGAGCATGGCAGGAACATCGTTTTCCGGTGTAGCTGGTGCAGCAGTGGTTGTAGTTGTATGTATCGGAGGCTGTTATCTATTTAAATTTTTTGGAAAGAATCAAAAGCATGAGTAAAATTCAAAGGGCAGTTTCTGAGATTAAAAGTATCGAGGAACTGGCAAATGAAGACAGGTGGGTGAACCAGGTTCACCCTCTTGTAAAATTATGTGTGACAATTTTGTATATAGGGACAGTTGTTTCTTTTTCTAAGTATAACCTGAGTGGACTGCTTGTGATGGCAGTTTATCCGGTTATTCTTTTTATTATGAATGAAATTTCTGTAAAGGATGCGTTATGGCGGATGCGTGTTGTGCTGCCGCTTGTCTGTGTGGCAGGTATATTTAATCCTTTTTTTGACAGGCAGATCGTAATGAATGTGGGACAGATTGAAATTAGTGGTGGAGTGATTTCAATGCTGACCTTGATGATAAAAGGAGTTTTTGCGGTTCTGGCATCGTATCTTCTGATTGCGACAACAACGATCGAAAAAATCTGCTTTGCGCTTGAGATATGTCGTCTGCCAAAAGTCATTGTGATGCAGGTATGGCTGATTTATCGGTATATTTCTGTATTGCTGGCAGAAACACAGCGGGTGGTGCAGGCATATGAACTTAGGGCACCTGGACAGAAAGGCATTCATTTTAAGGTGTGGGGATCTCTGATGGGACAGATGCTGATCCGAAGCATGGACAGGGCAGAGTTGATTTACGAAAGTATGTGTCTGCGCGGGTTTCAGGGAATATTTGGACTGAAAAAAGAGATACGGTTTTGTATGAAAGACGCAGTGTATCTTGTTTTATGGATCGCGGTGTTTACTATATTGCGATGTTTTGCGGTTGGACAACTGGTGGGAACTTTGTTTTAGATGGTAAAGAGAAACTGTTTTGTGACAGATGAAAGAGAGAGGAAAATATGGGACAGATTAATATAGAGGTAACGCATCTGAATTTTTCCTATGAAAAAGAAAATCCTATTTTGAAAGATATATCATTTGCAGCGGATGGGCAGGCGTCGATTGGCGTTGTCGGTGCAAACGGGGCAGGAAAGTCAACACTTTTAAAATTACTTGTCGGTTTGTATTCTCCGGATTCAGGCAGCATCAGTATCGGGAATGTACCGTTACAAAAAGAGACATTAGCTCAGATTAGAAAAATGGCTGGATATGTGTTTCAGGATTCTGAAAATCAGCTTTTTATGCCGAATGTATATGAGGATGTGGCATTTGCACCACAGAATTATGGTCTGTCAGAAGACGAGGTTGCATACAGGACAAAAATGGCACTTGCCGAGGTACACATTGAACATCTTGCGAATAAACCGATCCATAAACTGTCAGGAGGAGAGAAAAAGTTAGCGGCAATCGCAACCATCCTTTCCATGAAACCGGATATTATACTGATGGATGAACCGTCGGCGGCACTTGATCCGAAAAACCGCAGAAATCTGATCCGGGTATTGAATGAGTTTTCCTATCTGAAAATCGTGGCTTCACATGATCTGGATTTTGTATGGGATACCTGTGACAGAACGATTTTACTGTCGGAGGGCAGAATTGTGTGTGATGGGGCAACAAAGGAGATTTTAAGCGACAGGGAGTTGTTAGAGGCACATGGACTGGAGCTGCCATTGTCTTTGTATCGAAGATGTATTTAAAATGGCTGTAATCGCTACTCGCACAGTATGTGTGAACAGTAGCCGTTTCTGATTTAGAGGGAGAAATGTGAGGAAAAAATGCTTGCAATTTTGCGAGTGCTAATATATAATGGCAAAGTGGTTTGCGGGTGTGGCGGAATTGGCAGACGCGCTAGATTTAGGTTCTAGTGTCCCCGACGTGCAGGTTCAAGTCCTGTCACCCGCATGAATAAAAAATAGCCGGAAAGCTAAGATTTTGCAGTAAAATCAAGGCTTTCCGGCTATTGTTTTGTTCTGAAACAAGTCAATAATATGGAAAATGTAAAAGAAATTACAAAATTTATAATAAATTTAAAAAATATTGAGATAAATTGTGCAATATGGTAAAATAATAGAAAGGAATTTTCAAAAATCTGTATAGAAAAATCTATATACATCATATTTGTGAACTCCGATATTACAGCAGGGAAGCGGGAGGAAAGATTTATGAACAATGTAAAAGTACAGACAAAGCTGGCAATCGTAATGTTAGCGACGATAGTGGCACTGGTATTGTGTGCCGTTATTTCATCGGAGAGCATGAAGCAGCTCCAGAGCAAAGCATTAGAGACGATGGAAGCAGATGAGCGGGAGTCTTATGATGAACAGATCAAACAGCAGGTAGATAATGTGGTCTCACTTTGTCAGACGATTTATGATCAGTATCAGGCTGGTGTGTATACCGAGGAAGAAGCTAAGAAGTTAGCGGCAGATGAGATCAGACAGCTTCGTTATGGAGATGGCGGATATTTCTGGGTTGACCAGTATGACGGAACTAATGTGGTGCTTTTAGGAAATGATACAGAAGGCACCAACCGTATGGAGACGAAAGATGCCAATGGATATCAGATGGTTAAAGAGATCATCCGTGTCGGACAGGAGGCAGAAGGAGGATATACAGATTATGTATTCCCGAAAGAAGGCGAGACTGAACCTTCTCCGAAACGTTCCTACAGTAAAGCATTTGAACCGTTTGAATGGGTGATCGGAACCGGTAATTACACAGACTATATCGATGATAAGGTTGCATCCATTGAAAAAGATTTTACTTCATATGTAACAAACAAACGTACCACGTTTATCATTTCAACAATAATAGAAGGAGCGGTAGTAGTATTTCTTCTTATATTGATCATTTTAAGCATTATTAAACCACTGAAGAAGTGTATCAGTTCCATCGGAGTCATGGAACAGGGTGATTTTTCACAGGCACTTGGAACTGCACTGTTAAAACGCCGTGATGATTTTGGAAAGCTGGCAGGTTCCATTGAGTCTATGAGGACAGAGATGAACGGACTGATCGGCGAGGTTAAGAGCCAGGCGACAGAGATCACCGGAATGGTACAGGAGATTGATACCAACATCCAGGCATTGGATGAGGAGATTGAGAATGTTTCCGCTACTACGGAAGAACTTGCAGCAGGTATGCAGGAGACAGCTGCTTCCTCCGAAGAGATCAATGCGATGTCCCATGAAATCGAGAGCGCTGCAAAGAGCATTGCAACACGTTCACAGGACGGGGCTATGGAGGCAGATGATATCCGAGACCGTGCTGTCAGTATTAAAAAGACCACAACCGAAAATGATAAACGTACCAAGGCAATCCATGCGGAAATCAATGAGGGACTGACAAAAGCACTTGAAGATATCAAAGTTGTCGATCAGATTGGCGTTCTTGCGGAATCAATTATGGAGATTACCGGACAGACAAACCTGTTAGCACTCAATGCATCCATTGAGGCCGCACGTGCGGGAGAGGCAGGAAAAGGCTTTGCAGTTGTTGCAGATGAGATCCGGGTACTTGCAGAGCAGTCAAAGGCAGCAGTCGTACATATCCAGGATGTAACAAAGAATGTGGTTGAATCTGTAACGAATCTGGCAGATGGAGCGAAAAAGTTACTTGAGTTTGTCGGAACAGATGTGGTGGACAGTTTTGCAGGATTCTCTGACATGGCAGATTCTTACAGTAATGATGCAGGTAGTATTGATGGACTGGTAACTGATTTTTCGGCATCTTCAGAGCAGCTTTTAGCATCGATCAACGGAGTTATGGATGCGATCGGTGAAGTAAGTAAGGCAGCAACGGAGGGTGCAACCGGTACCAATGATATCGCTGAAAAAACAGGTGTTGTGGTTGAGAAGGCAGCTGAGATCAAAGAAAAAGCAGAGGCAGCGCATGCAGCAGCGGACAGACTGCAGAAGAATGTAGAGCATTTTATTGTATAGAATAAGTGAATGCAGGCAAATCAAATAAATGAGTAAACATGTCTGCACGATGATTAACAAATAGCGGTCAGATCATATGAAAAACAGCGGATAACAACAAGAAAAGAAGTTGTTATCCGCTGTTTTATAATGTATTTTGCAGCGTGTTTGCGTGGTTATGCTGATAGCAAAGAGAATGCAGGTTATATAATTATTCTCCCTGATAATTACTGCGTACATACTGCTCGATCGCTGTATTATCCTCCGGCATACGGCAGCCAACGATAAAGACGCTTTCATTATCCGTGCTGCGGATGATATGTCCTTCTAACTCGCGGGCACTTGCTACAGGAAGATCCGGGATCGATAAGGTAATGTCGGAACCGATCGCACTGGCAAAGAAATTATCGCGGACGCTGAAAGCAAAGCCGCCTGCACTGATATTGATCATCTGACCGTTATATTGTCTGCCGGTCTGTGTTACCGTGATCGTACATTTGTTGGAGAGCGGCATACGCGGATATTTACGACGGTTGATAACCTTCGGGTTGGTTGCAACAGTAATCTTATAAATATCAGATGCCTGACCGTGCATTGTGGAAATATCGGCATTTTCCCAGATATACAGTGCATTTGTGACGGAAATCTGCAGCTCGTAAGTAAAGTTTTTATTTTTAATTTCAATCGAATGACCGGAAGGAACATGCAGACGTGCTGTAATTCCACCGTCTAGGGATGCTGTTACCTCACCGTGAGCAGTAAATGATGAACTGCCATTTTTGGCGATCAGGACGACTTTCATGCCAGGTTTGGCATCACCGATTCCCATGAAACCGCCGGTACCGAGTTCACCCATCAGTTTTCCGACAATCGTTTCGATTTTATTTACGTTGACGGCGGATTCCTCGTATTTACTCAACATGGTGCGTGAAACGTCATCTGACTGGTTGATGCACTTGGTCATGACATCCATGGTGTCGCAGACCTGTTTCATGTTGTCAACCATATCCTGATTGGAAGACTCCACATCTTTCATGGCACCGTCGATTACTTTGATATTTTCACCGAGAGTCGTCGAATCTTTGGTAATACTGGCAACACTGTCTTTTACGAGTGTGAGTTTTTCACGTGTTGTCTGGATCAGGTCAAGCGTCTGCGTGATGGACTGTGTCATCTTTCCAGAGGTCTCATCTAAATGAGTCAACGCATCACGGATGCGGCCGGAAGAATTTTTCGTCTCTACGCTGAGTCCCTGAATCTGGTCAGCTACAACGGCAAATCCTTTTCCGGCAGCACCGGCCCGGGCGGCTTCTATGGAGGCGTTTAAGGCGAGGAGATTTGTCTGGAAAGTAATGCCTTCGATCGTTCCGGTCTCTTCTTTTACCATATCAAAATCCTGTTTGAAATTCTCTAAAACCTGTTCGACCTGTGAGGACAGATCTGCCATTGTGTTGGTGGTAGACACAACGTCGGCAAGTTCTTCGGCACTTAAATTTGCGTGCTCGATGGATTCCTGGATCAGATTTACCATTTCTGCGATCAGGGATGCTACATTCTCGACCTGTGTGTTGATATCGGAAGTCTTATCCATGGAGGACATTGTTTTGTTATAGAGAATATCGTTATTCTGGGTCAGTTCTTCCATGCTTTTTACAACGGAATCAGCCCCCTGTTTGTTTTCATCAGCAAGTTCACGGACTACGGTAACACCGTCTACAATGGAACTGCTAGCGCCTTTGACCTGCCCTACTGTGGTCACCACGCGGTTTAGGTTGTCTTTAATAGAGTTGACAAGTGCTCCGTCGGACTGGTTTAGATGATCGATGGAAACGACGTAGCAGATATAGCAGAGCAATATCGTGGAGATCTGAAGGTAATAATCATTTGTGGAAATATTTGGGTTTATGCCATATATATTATGTAAAATAAGATGAACAATTACAATGATCTCATTGGCAATACCGCACCGGATCATATATTTACGATCTTTAAAAAGAATCAGCATACTGGTTAATGGCAGGATATAACCAAACGCGATCGCAGAATCAGTGGTGAGAATTACATAAGTGTAAAATGCACCGTAACCGACAGCAACAACTTCCTTATATATAGAGGAAGCCTTTCCGTTGATCTTTAATACGAGAATACCAATAAAAAATGGAACCCATGCCATAAGAAGAAAGGTAATATAATATCTGGCTGAGTGAAGTCCCTGGGAAGTCTCTGAACCATACGAAAGAGTCATGATGGCGATTAAGATCAGCCAGATCGTGCGAGCCTTTGAATTTGATTTTGCTTTGAAATATGATTCGTTATACTCCATAAAATTCTCCATTCCTGCGATAAAAATTAACATGCGGAATATAAATATATCGCACTCATTTTTCATATGTAAATTAGGACTAAAGTAATATCGTTAATCAGATTTTAAGTTTATATGTGGGTGCTGTCAATCCTTTAAAGCAATAAAGTCTGAAAATGGTCTTTACTTTTTTCCCAACTGGTATTAAGCCACTCGACAACTTTTATTTTTCCATCTTCTGTAAAAGGAAATGTGGCAGAAGTTTTTAAGGAATCGTCTGTGGTGGCAAAATTATAAGGTCCCGGCCAGTAAATAGCACGGAAAACATCGGTATCGGATTCTTCATCGTGTTCTTTTTGGATCAGATAACGCATGCCTTTGTAGCTGCCGGTAAATTTTTCTTTTTTGTAGAAGTTGAGATTCAGGATATCTTCCGGTGTGATCATGGTGGTGTCTCCTTATATATAGAAGTTCGTGATGTTGTAAAATCTGTTTCAATTATAACAGGTGTAAAATGAGATGGAAAGAAGCAAAATTACATTATAATATAGACGAAATAGAGAAAAATGAAATCTTTAGCGAAATGTAAATATTCCCAATAATTAAAATAATGAAAGAAAATTCATACATTTAGGAAGGCTCTTGAATGATAATGCAAAAGAAGGGAAAATACTGGGAAAAGCGTTATATTTATACATGCCTGAAAATGAGAAAAAGTATTGACAAAAAACGGCTTGCATGTATAATAAAAAAAGTATTGTTCGTCGGGAACATACAGTTGTATGTTTTTAAAGTGCAATGGGCAAAGGAGTCTGTTGGCACTTTTTTTTGCTTATACAAAAATATTTTAGCACGATAACGTGTTACAACAATAATGCTATAAAGACGCCATGGCGTTTTTATATAGAACAATTTTCTATAAGGAGGAACTATTATGAAAAAGAAACTGATTTCTCTTTTTCTGATCGGTGCCATGACTACCGGAATGGTAGCAGGATGCGGTTCAGGAAACAGCAATGCTGATGCGGGAAACAACGCTTCTTCTGACAACGCTGCTGTAGAGGGTACAGAGGCAGCTGCAGACGGCACAGAGAGTACTTTTAACGGTACTTACAGCAACAAACAGGTAATCTTAGGCGAGAGTTCTGAGACAAGTGGAGATATCACTCCATTCTGGGCAAACGGTGCTTCTGATTACGACGCATTCAAATTAGTGACAGGTATGGCTCCGATCGACAAAGACCAGACAGGTAAATGGATCGAGAATCCGGCTGTTCTTGATAATCTGGAAGTAACAGATAACGAGGACGGAAGCAGAACTTACACAGTTAAGATCAAAGACGGCTTAAAGTTCAGCGATGGTTCTGATATCAATGCAGACGACTACTTATTAACATACATGTTAAGATGTGACGAGATGATCACTGATCTCGAAGCCAGCAACTTAACAGACAGTACTGTTCAGTATGTAAAAGGTTATGACGCATATTCAAACGGCGAGACAGATACATTCGAAGGACTTCATCTGATCGATGACAAGACTTTCTCTGTAACCATCGACGCACAGTATATGCCATACTACTATGGACAGGCTTTGATCTCTAACCAGCCGGAGTCTATGGACTTATGGTTACCGGAAGATGTTACTTTAGAGGATACAGAGAATGGTGTGAAATTCTCTGACAACTTTACTTCTGAGTACATCGGAGATAAAGTACAGGCTGCAAGATATGACTACAATATCTGCTCCGGTCCTTACATGTTCACATCTTATGATGAGAACTCTTATGCATACACACTGACAAAGAACCCGAATTTCCCAGGTAACTTCGAGGGACAGACAGCAAATATCGAGACTGTTATCGTAAAATATACACCACAGGATACTATGATGGATCAGTTAAAGACCGGTGCTGTTGATATCTTATATCAGGTAGCAGACGGCGATCAGATCGAACAGGGTCTTGATATGGTTGAAGACGGAAACTTCAATTACTTAAGCTATGGCCGTGCAGGTTACGGAATGATTTCTTTCAAATGTAATCAGGGACCGACCCAGTTCAAAGAAGTACGTCATGCAATGGCTTACTTACTTGACCGTGTAACATTTGCGCAGACATTCACAGGCGGACATGGTACTGTTGTAAGCGGACCTTATGGTACGCAGCAGTGGATGGCTGAGGAATATGCAGAAGAATTAGACGGATTAAACTCTTACACATACAGCCTTGACTCTGCAATCAAAGAGTTAGAGGACGGCGGCTGGGTATACAACGAAGATGGTTCTGATTACTCAGGTTCCGGAATCCGTTATAAGAAATTAGACGATGGTACTTACATGCCATTAGTAATCGAGTGGTTCTCTTCTGAGAATAACTCTGTATCTGACCTGCTTGTAACTTCCTTACAGCAGAACCCGGATGTAGAAGCAGCAGGTATGAAGATCAACCAGACCGTTGGTACTTTCACAGACTTACTGACATATTACTATGACAGCTCCAAAGAGAACCCATATCAGATGTTCAACTTAGCAAGTGGTTTCGGTAACCCTTACGATGTTGCATATCAGTATGAGCCAGGTTCATCTAACAACACCAATGCATTAGAGGGTGAAGAAGGACAGAAACTGTATGATCTTGCAATCACTATGAACCATACAGAAGAAGGTGATGATGAGGCATATGCAAAAGCATGGTTCGATTTCATCGCTGACTGGAATGATGAGCTTCCTGAGATTCCGTTGTACTCCAATGATTACCATGATTTCTTCACATCAAAGCTTCATGACTTTGAAGAAGATGGATACAACTGGGATGCAACAAACGCAATTCTGTATGCAAACATGGAGTAATCTGTTTTATAGAATCATATTCTATTCCATGTGAAATTTTACCGGCATGTGGCGTGGGGCATAAGTCCCGCGCCCGTGCGGTATATATTCCGGCAAATTCTTTGATCGTTTCTTTTGGAATGGGATCAAAGGGGCATGTCAGGATTTTGTTCCTAAGGAAACGAAGAAGAAAAATCAAATGAAGGTTGGTTAAATTATGTTAAAGTACGTTGGGAAAAGAATTTTATATATGATAGGGGTATTCTTTGTAGTATCCATTATCCTTTTTGTACTGTTTAATAACGTACCTGGTGACCGTGCTCTTAATCAGGTGCAGAACTTAAGAGGTAAAGTCTCCGATGAGACATTCCAGCTCCGCTATCAGGAAGCAAGAGAAAAATTAGGATTAGATGATCCGATTCCGGTCCGCTATGTAAAATGGATGGGAAATTTATTAAAGGGCGATCTTGGATATTCTTCCTTCTACAAAAAAGATGTGAAAGACTGTCTCTCGACACCACTGTTAAATACAATACAGATCAATATCGTATCAACGATACTCGCGTTAGCGATCACAATACCGCTCGGTATTCACTGTGCGGTCAAGAAATTTTCTAAATTTGACAATACGGTACAGGTACTGACAATTGTCGGCTACAGTATGCCTCAATATATAATTGCTCTGGTATTTATTTTCATATTTGCCGTAAAGCTCGGCTGGTTCCCAATCAGTGGTATGAATACGCCGAACTTCCAGGGAACCGGAATGGCATTCGTGCTTGACCGTCTCCATTATCTGGCACTTCCGGTCATCGTTATGACGGTTGCAGCTTTGGGAAGCATGACACGTTATGTCCGTGCAGCAATGATCGATGCACTCCGTATGGATTATATCCGTACTGCAAGAGCAAAAGGTTTAAAGGAAAAAGTCGTTATTTATTCCCATGCATGGAGAAATGCACTTCTTCCGGTTATCACACTGATCATCAGCTGGTTCATGAGTATTTTCATGGGATCTATCGTTATTGAACAGATTTTCCAGTTGAATGGTATCGGTAAAATGTATTATGTCGGACTTATGAATCAGGATTACGATATGGCACTTGCAGTAAATATGCTCTACTGTATCATCACACTGCTCAGCAACCTGATCACAGACTTAAGCTATGGTCTGGTAGATCCGCGTGTACGTATTGATAAGTAGGAGGAACGAAAAACATGAAGATGCTCAAACACCTTTTTGGAAAAAGGGATAAAGAACTCGATGTATTACAGGAAGAAGCGCTTCAGAGTCCGCTCCGTACGGTTGTGAGGAATTTCACCTCAAACAGACTTGCGTTTGGCGGCTTGATCGTATTTTTAGTTATCTTTTTGATCGTTTTAATCGGACCAATTTTTAATCCGATCGACTTAAGTGAAAAAGAAGAGACACAGATCAACGTGGCTCCGGGACTTAATATGATGAAAGTACCGGACGGTTTGAAAGGAAATGTAAAAGAGATTTCCACAGGTGCGACATTCAGTGTAGGCGTTGACAATGATGGTAAAGTCTATGTCTGGGGCTACACAAAGATCAGTAACAAGATCGATATTGCAAAGAAGATGCCAAAACAGAAAGAAATGGGAAAAGTGGTATCTGTATCTGCAGGATTTGACCATGTCATGGCACTCAATGAAGATGGGGAGCTTTTCATCTGGGGTAGTGACCGTATGGGACAGTGTCAGGTTCCGATGGAAGTAAAGCATGAGAAGATCAAACAGATCGCAGCCGGTTATCAGATTTCTTATGTATTAACCGAAGGCGGCGAAGTCATCGCATGGGGAAATGAAAACTTAAATGATGTGCGTCTGACCAGAAGAAACGGTAACAGCCACATTGCAAAGATTTCCGTAGCAAATACAACTTTAATGGCGCTTACAGATGATGGCGAGATCCGGCATTTAGGAAGCCAGAAATCCGATATCTCCAATATTCCGGAAGACCTTGGAAAAGCGAAAGATATCGTGACAACCTCCGATGCCTGTGTGGCATTGTTAGAGGATGGCTCTCTTAGAATCTGGGGAAAAGCCAACAAGAGTGAGAAAGAGATTCCGGAAATGGATGGAGAGATCGTTTCCATGTTTGCCGGAAGATATCATATTACAACACTGACAGATAAAGGAACTGTTTACTCCTGGGGAAGCAATGCAAAACACCAGACAGATGTTCCAAAAGCAGCAAAAGATGTGACTGCTATCTATGGCGGTACTTACCAGAATTATGCAGTGACTAAATCCGGCAATGTAGTAACTTGGGGATTAAAAGGTTATCTGCTCGGAAGCGATGAGCTTGGACGTGACGTATTTACCCGTATCTTAAATGGTGGACGTATGACTATGACGATCGGTGCAATCTCCGTTATCATTTCCACGATCATCGGTATCATCATTGGTGGTGTGTCCGGTTTCTTCGGAGGCTGGGTTGATATCGTGTTACAGCGTATCACAGAGATCGTTGCATGTCTGCCGTTCCTTCCGATGGCGATGATTTTGACATCTATCATCGGAAACAGTATGACAGAGAGCGCAAGAATTGCCCTGATCATGGTGATCCTTGGTATATTAAGCTGGCCGAGTCTTGCAAGACTTGTCCGCGCACAGGTGCTTGCAGAGCGTGAGCAGGAGTTTGTAACCGCTGCAAATGCGATGGGTGTAAAACGTTCTGTGATCGTATTTAAGCATATTATCCCGAATGTAATTTCGGTTATCATTGTATCTGCAACGCTTGATTTTGCTTATTGTATGCTGACAGAGTCTACGTTGTCCTTCTTAGGATTTGGTGTAAAACTGCCGCGTCCTACCTGGGGAAATATGTTAAACGGCTGCGTAAGTTCCGTTGTTATCCAGAACTACTGGTGGAGATGGGTATTCCCTGCCATCATGTTAGGTATCTGCGTAATCTGTATCAATATGGTCGGAGACGGTCTGCGTGATGCCATCGACCCGAAATCAAATGAGCGTTAAAGGAGGAAACACAAAATGGCTTTATTAGAGATTCATGACCTGCATACCTTCTTTAAAACGAAAAAGGGTATTGTAAAGGCAGTAAACGGTGTTTCTTACTCGGTAGAACCGGGAAAGACACTTGGTGTTGTAGGTGAGAGTGGAAGCGGTAAGAGCGTTTCCGCCATGAGTATTTTAAAATTATTAGACGGCAACGGATATATCGACAGCGGCGAGATCATTTTTGACGGTAAAAATCTTGCAGACGTATCTGTAAAAGATATGTGTAAGATCCGTGGAAATGAGATTTCTGTTATTTTTCAGGAGCCGATGACCAGCTTAAACCCGATTTTTACTGTAGAGCGTCAGCTTTCCGAGCCGTTTATCATTCATCAGGGAATGAATAAAAAAGAGGCAGCCGAGAAAGTGGTTGAGATGTTAAAGGATGTACGAATCCCGAATCCGGAAGCGGTTGCCAAACAGTATCCGCATCAGCTTTCCGGTGGTATGCGCCAGCGTGTCATGATTGCCATGGCACTTGCCTGCCGCCCAAAACTACTGATCGCTGATGAGCCGACGACGGCTCTTGATGTAACGATCCAGGCGCAGATCTTAAAGCTGATGAATGATTTAAAGAAAGAGAAAGGAACATCCATTCTCTTTATCACACATGATCTTGGTGTTATCAACGAGATGGCAGACGATGTCGCTGTTATGTACTGTGGTCAGGTTGTGGAAAAAGCTCCGGTGCGCAGCATTTTTGGGGATAACTCCTACCTGCATCCGTATACGGAAGGACTGCTTTACTCTATCCCACGTCTTGATACACCGACCGGAATCCGTTTAGAGGCAATTCCGGGTGCCGTACCGCATCCGCTTGATCTTCCGAAGGGATGTAAATTTGCACCGCGCTGCAAATATGCAACAGACAAGTGCCGTGAGATGGAACCGGAACTTAACGAGGCAGAACCGGGACATATGGTACGCTGCTTTTATCCGAAGAAAGGGGAAAGAAACTAATGAGTGACGAGAACAAGGTATTACTGCGCGTTTCGAATTTAAAACAGTATTTCCCGATCGGAAAAAAGAAGATGGGAAAACCGCAGTCATTTGTAAAGGCAAATGATGGAATCAGTTTAAATATTTATGAGGGCGAGACTTTCGGTCTGGTTGGTGAGAGTGGATGTGGAAAATCTACATTCGGACGTACACTGTTACAGCTTTACCGTCAGACCGGCGGACGTACCGTATATTACGGACGTACGGTTGAAGATTTTGATTTAAAATATGTTGAGGAGATCTTTAGAAATCTTCCAGATAAGAAGAAAAAATGCGAGGAGCTTTTAGACAAGGTAAAAAAGTTAGAGGCAGACTACGCTAAAATGCCAGAGGGCAGCGAGGAAGAAAAGATCGCCAAGAAGGCAGCCGGACAGCATCTTGCTGAGATGGAGAGTGAGGCAAACAACGATCTTTTGGATATCACTGCTTTGATCGGCGGACTCTATACGTTAGATGAGTCTGCACTTGCAGAGGCAGGCCGTCATTATCTTGCAGAATATCTTGCCATGAAAGAGATCCGTAAGATCAATGCACAGGTAGAGGATTTTGAGAAAAACGGAAAATCCGCAAAAGCAGAGGAAGTAAAGAACAAAATTCCGGAGCTTCAGAAAAAAGTACAGGCTGAGCTTGCAGAGATCGATAAGATCCGTGACAACTGCAAAAAAGATGAAGCATTTGATAAATATGAGGCACAGAAGGATGACGGTATCAATCTTGCAAACTTAACGGATGCAGAGATGCGTTATCTGCGCCGTGATCTTCAGTTGATCTTCCAGGATCCGTATTCATCCTTAAATCCGCGTATGACGGTAGGTCAGATCATCGGAGAGGGACTGATGGCTCACAATATCTTCAAAAAAGGTGATCCTAAGATGCAGGATTACATCATGGAGATCATGGAGAAGTGTGGACTTGCTTCTTATTTTATCCATCGTTATCCGCACCAGTTTTCCGGTGGACAGAGACAGCGAATCGGTATTGCGCGTTCACTTGCAGTAAATCCGAAGTTTGTTGTCTGTGATGAGGCAGTATCTGCACTGGATGTTTCCATTCAGTCACAGATCATTAACCTGCTGTTAGACTTAAAAGAGCAGAATAATTTAACATACCTGTTTATTTCACACGACCTTTCTGTCATCAAATATATCAGTGACAGGATCGGTGTTATGTACCTGGGAAATATGATGGAGCTTTCTGATACGGAGCATCTGTTTGCACATCCGTACCACCCATATACAGAGGCATTACTTTCTGCGATTCCAACCACAGATGTGGATGGTAAGAAAGAGACGATCATTCTTGAGGGAGATATCCCAAGTCCGATCAATCCGCCAAAGGGATGTAAGTTCCATACAAGATGCCGGTATTGCACAGAGATCTGTAAGAATGTGACTCCGCAGTTCGAAGAGGTAGAACCGGGACATTTTGTAGCATGTCATCATAAATTAGGCGTGCCGGAAGAAAAATAAATATATTGATTGCGTGCGAAACCGGCAGATGTTGTCCGACCGCGTAAACAGCAGAAAATAAAATAGATACAATTTGACAGATGATAAGAGCTGGCTTAAACTGGAAACATAGTGTTTTTTGGTAAGAGCCGGCTCTTATTTTATAAGCGGCTGACTGTGATTTGTTTTGCAGCAGTATCTTTACAAATAAGTACTTTTAGTAGAAATGGAGATTATATGTTATTTCAGAGAAAAATAGATGGAGCAATGAAGAAGCTGCATGAGAGCAGTGATGCGGCGGAGGAAGAACGCAGGAAAGATGCAGGAGAACCGTATGAGGAGCTGGAACGCCCCGAATTAGAAAAGGGGGATATGCTTGCGATGATCATTGCGGCATTTATCACGTTTATACCGGTTGCTATTTTGGTGCTTGGCATTATCCTGGTGGCAGGTTATTTTCTGCTGCATTGATATGGATAAACGTCAGCATTAGAAAAATTCCGGCAGAGTATTCTATATAGGGCAGTGTGTCGGAAATTGTACGGGGTTAAGGAGGAGCGTGAAATGTTATTTGGGGACAGTGAGCAAAAAAGGAAACAAAAGGAACAGCGCAGCAGGGAAAAAGACTGGAAGAGTAAATTACTTGGAACCGGCATGGAAAAAGGAGCCGCAGGTGAGCTGGTAAAAATAATTACAGAGGCACAGGAACTTGGGGAGAGACTTCAGACAGACTATAAAACATCAAGAGAACATCTGGAGCGTGCGCAGCGCAAGATTGAACTTTTACTGGATGAGATGACAGAGGAACCGGAACGTGATGCAAAAAAAAGCCTGGATTCCCTGATCGTGGATCTGGATCACGTATATCATATGTGTTCTATCAGGGAGGATGACCCGGATTATGGATCGACGGTACAGTGTTTAAAAACTGCATCGGCACAATTTGGTACACCGGATGCAAAGATCAGCACACTTATGCTGCGCAGTGAACTGGAGAATATACAGGCAGTATTAAAGGACGCAGCAGGCTGGGATGCCCCCGATTTTTTTGCACTTGCGTATTATCTGAAGCATGGAGATAAAGAAGCACTTGCTGATATGGAGAATGGGCAGCGCAATCAGTTTTTGGCAGATTATCTGAAAGAAAATTTTACAGACTGCTATGCGCAACATATTGAATCCGCAGGGTTAAAAGATGAAATTTCAGATTTTATTCGTACAGTTCATAATATACATAACTAATAGTTATGGAAAACGTCACTTTGTATAATTATGATTAAAATCCATCAAGAATTTAGGTGAATCTGAATATTGTGCAAAGTGTATATTTTTGCTATTATTGCAACAACAAGTTTGAGAGCTTTCGCAAATGTATGAAATTTCAGGACAATATAAGAGGCGGAAGATGAATGGAGGAAAAAGTGTGAAAAATTACATTTTTCACACACAAGATTTGTATTTGAACACAAACTTGTGATGCCCTGAAAAATGGGCAGGAATGGAGGCTATTATGAAAAAAGCGGTAAGTATGTTTTTAACAGCAGCGCTGGCAGTAAGTTGTCTGGCAGGCTGTGGTGGCAATGCAGCAGGAAACACATCAACAGGCAATGCATCTGCAGGTACGGACAGCAGCGCATCAGACGACAGTGCAGCAGACGGTTCTGTATTTAAGATCGGAAGCATCGGACCGACAACCGGTGATGCAGCAATTTACGGAAACGCAGTTATGAACGCAGCACAGATGGCAGTGGATGAGATCAATGCAGCTGGCGGTGCAAACGGATATCAGCTTGCATTCAAAGCAGAGGATGATCAGAACGATGCAGAGAAATCCGTCAATGCATATAACTCATTAAAAGACTGGGGTATGCAGATCTTAATGGGAACTGTTACAACAACACCTTGTGTAGCAGTTGCAGACAAGACAGCAGAAGATGGTATGTTTGAGATTACACCATCCGCATCATCCACAGATGTTATCACAAACGATAATGTATTTCAGGCATGCTTTACAGACCCGAACCAGGGTACAGCTTCTGCACAGTACATTGCAGAGAACAATTTAGGAACAAAACTTGCAGTCATCTATGATAGTTCCAGTGTATATTCTTCCGGTATCGAAGCTACTTTCGTGGAAGAAGCACAGAACAAAGGACTTGAAGTAGTAGCTGAGGAAGCGTTTACAGCAGATTCCAAGACAGATTTTTCCACACAGCTTCAGAAAGCACAGTCTGCAGGCGCTGACTTAGTATTCTTACCGATTTACTATACAGAGGCATCTATCATTTTAACTCAGGCAAACGGTATGGGTTATGAGCCGGCTTTCTTCGGTGTTGATGGTATGGACGGAATCCTTGGTGTTGAGAACTTTGATACATCTTTAGCGGAAGGTGTTATGTTATTAACTCCATTCGCTGCAGATGCAGATGATGAGAAAACAAAAGCATTTGTTTCCACATACAAAGAGAAATATGGCGATGTTCCAAACCAGTTCGCAGCAGATGCTTACGATGCAATCTATGTTATCAAAGCAGCTATCGAGCAGGCAGGTGCAACACCGGATATGAGTGTTTCTGATCTGGGCACTGCATTAACCGGAGCAATGACATCTATCTCTGTAGATGGATTGACAGGAGATGGAATGACATGGCAGGCAACCGGAGAGGTCAGCAAGGCTCCGAAGGCAGTAGTGATCAAAGATGGTGCATACGCAGCAATGTAAATGAAATAAAAAATAAATAGCTATTTTATAAGGAAAGAAAGGGGTTGTTTGCAGACAAAGTTGTCGCAGTCAGTCCCTTTTGTACTTATGACAGAATATTTTTAAACGTCACATTGTGGCGTTTTTTGAAACAAAAAGATTGTATACAAGTATTTCAAATGGTATAATAAAAAAATCAATGTATTAACGTTATAAAGTAAGAATGGAGGATTGTTATGAATTTCTTATCTTACCTGATCAATGGTATCAGTCTTGGAAGCGTCTATGCGATCATTGCACTGGGATATACCATGGTATACGGTATCGCAAAGATGTTGAACTTTGCACATGGAGATGTTATCATGATCGGCTGTTACGTGGTGTTTTTAGCCATGAACGGTCAGGGATGGCCGCCGCTTGTAGCGGTTGTTTTATCCGTTATTGTTTGTACGGTTCTTGGTATCGTCATTGAAAAAATTGCTTACAAGCCATTGCGCCGGGCTACTCCTCTTGCCGTACTTATCACAGCGATCGGTGTCAGCTACTTTTTACAGAATGCAGCACTGTTATTGTTTGGTGCGGACACAAAGTCTTTTACCAATGTTGTAACACTGCCATCTTTAAAACTTGCAGGCGGCAGCCTTACAATTTCAGGAACCACGATCGTGACGGTTCTTGCATGTGTCATCATTATGGCAGGTCTGATGTTATTTATCAAAAAAACAAAAGCCGGACAGGCTATGCTTGCTGTTTCGGAAGATAAAGATGCGGCACAGCTGATGGGAGTAAATGTTAACGCAACCATTTCCCTGACATTTGCGATCGGTTCTGGACTTGCAGCGATCGCAGGTGTGCTGTTCTGCTCTGCATACCCTACCCTGACTCCTTATACAGGTTCCATGCCTGGTATCAAAGCGTTTACAGCAGCAGTATTCGGTGGAATCGGCTCTATCCCTGGTGCGTTGATCGGTGGTATTTTACTTGGTATCATTGAGATTTTAGGACGTGCTTATATTTCATCCCAGTTGTCAGATGCAATCGTGTTTGCAGTGCTTATCATTGTGCTGCTTGTAAAGCCGACCGGTATTCTTGGAAAACAGATTCATGAAAAAGTATAAGGTCAGATTGGAGTAATGATATGTCGAAATTAAATGTTAAAACAATGAAAAAAAGTACATTAGACCATCTGATTACCTTTGCCATGGTAATTGTGGCCTATCTTGTAGTCCAGATACTGATCGCAGCCGGAGTATTATCTTCCCTGATGCAGGGACTTTTAGTGCCGATGTGCACATATTCCATTGTTGCGATCGGATTAAATCTCTGTGTTGGTTATCTGGGAGAACTTAGTATCGGACATGCAGGTTTTATGTGTGTCGGTGCATTTTCAAGTGCATTTGCAACAAAACTTTTACAGAATGTAATCCCAAATCAGATCCTTCTGTTTATTGTCGTTTTGATCATAGGAACAGCAGTGGCTGCATTTTTCGGATTCCTCATCGGTATCCCGGTATTGCGTTTAAGAGGTGATTACCTTGCTATCGTAACACTTGCATTTGGTGAGATCATTAAAAACGTGATCAACGTACTTTACATAGCGAAAGATACGGACGGTTTTCATTTTGCAATTTCAAACGGAAATGCGATCAAACTTTCGGATGAGGGAGAATGGCTTATAAACGGTGCAAAAGGTATTGCAAAGATTCCTCATTTATCCAGTTTTACAGCGGGTGTGATCATGATCCTGATCTGTTTGTTTATCGTATATCATCTGGTAAATTCCAGAAGCGGACGTGCGATCATGGCAATCCGTGATAACCGTATCGCGGCTGAGTCAGTTGGTATCAACATTACAAAATTTAAACTGATGGCATTTACGATCTCCGCAGCGATCGCAGGAGCCGGCGGTGTTTTATATGCACACAACCTGTCAACCGTTACAGCAACACCTGCAAACTTTGGTTACAACATGTCGATCATGATCCTTGTATTTGTTGTATTAGGTGGAATGGGAAGTTTCCGCGGTTCTATCATTGCGGCTGTGATCCTTACGTTATTGCCGGAGGTATTGCGTGGACTTTCTGATTACCGTATGCTGATCTATTCCATCGTGCTGATCGCAATGATGCTCTTTAACTGGGCACCAAAATGTATCGAATTCAGACAGCGTATGGCAGCGAAACTGAAAAAGAACACAAAGAAAGGAGTACAGTAACATGAGTTTATTGGAAGTAAAAAATCTTGGTATCTCCTTTGGCGGTCTGCGTGCAGTAGACGGATTTCATATTTCAATCGAAAAAGGACAGTTATACGGACTGATCGGGCCGAACGGTGCCGGAAAGACAACTGTATTTAATATGTTAACCGGTGTGTATACACCAAATGACGGATCTATCACATTAGACGGAGTTGATATCACAGGGAAAAAGACCATCGATATCAATAAAGCAGGAATCGCCCGTACATTCCAGAATATCCGTCTGTTTAAAGACCAGTCAGTGCTTGATAATGTAAAGATCGGTCTGCATAATCAGATCACATATTCTACGCTGACAGGAATCTTACGTCTGCCAAAATACCATCAGGCAGAAAAAGAGATGAATGAGAAAGCAATGGAACTTTTAAAAGTATTTGATCTTGAAAAAGAAGCAGATTTTCTTGCGTCCAATCTCCCTTATGGTAAACAGAGAAAACTTGAGATCGCAAGAGCACTTGCAACGAATCCAAAACTTCTGCTTTTAGATGAGCCGGCTGCCGGTATGAACCCGAACGAGACAAAAGAGCTGATGGAGACAATTCATTTTGTAAGGGATGAATTTGATATGACAGTGCTTTTGATCGAGCATGATATGAAACTGGTATCCGGTATCTGTGAGAAACTTACTGTATTAAACTTCGGACAGGTTTTAGCAGAGGGTAAAACGACGGAAGTATTGAATGATCCGCAGGTCATCAAGGCATATCTTGGAGAATAGGAAAGGAGATTTTAAGTTATGGCAATGCTTGAAGTAAAAAATCTGGAAGTATACTATGGCGTGATCCAGGCAATCAAGGGAATCTCCTTTGAGGTCAATGAGGGTGAAGTCATTGCGCTGATCGGTGCAAACGGTGCCGGAAAGACAACAACATTACAGACGATTACAGGTATGTTAAGCCCGGCAGCAGGTGAGATCATTTTTGAGGGATGTGATATCTCAAAGATTCCGGGACACAAGATCGTATCCATGGGAATGGCGCATGTGCCGGAGGGACGTCGTGTATTTGCAGAGTTATCCGTATATGAGAACTTAAAACTGGGTGCATACACCAGAAAAGATAAACAGGAGATCGCAGAGACTTTAGCGAAAGTATATGAGAGTTTCCCACGACTGGAAGAGCGTAAAAACCAGCTTGCAGGAACCTTAAGCGGTGGTGAGCAGCAGATGCTTGCCATGGGGCGTGCGCTGATGTCAAAGCCGAAAATCATCCTGATGGATGAGCCGTCCATGGGACTTTCTCCGATCCTCGTGGAGGAGATTTTCCACATTATCCGTGAGATCTCTGCAGGTGGAACAACCGTACTTTTAGTAGAGCAGAATGCGAAGAAAGCGTTATCCATTGCTGACCGTGCATATGTACTGGAGACCGGCAATATCGTTCTCTCCGGTGATGCAAAGGAAATGATGAATAACGAATCGATCAAGAAAGCATATCTTGGAGAATAGGGGGATGCAGCAATGAAAAAAACAGTGATTACAATCGCAAGAAGTTACGGCAGCGGCGGACGTACGCTGGGTAAGCTGCTTGCAGAAGAACTTGGAATTAATTGCTACGACAGAGAGATTTTAAGAATGGCATCCGATGACAGCGGCATCAATGAGGCGCTTTTCGGACAGACCGATGAAAAATTAAAGAAATCACCTTTGTTTCGTATTGCACGCAAAAATCCGTATAAGGGCGGTGTGATTCCGCCGGAGAGCGCAGATTTTGTATCGGATGACAATCTGTTTAATTATCAGGCAAAAGTGATCCGTGAACTGGCGGAGGAAGAGTCCTGTATCATTATTGGAAGATGTGCGGATTATGTGTTAAAGGATGATCCGAATGTGCTCCGTCTGTTTTTCTTTGCACCGAAGGAAGATTGTATCGTCCGTGTAATGGAGCATGACGGAATCACCAGGCGGGATGCGGAGAATAAGATCGAAAAGATCGATAAGCACCGTGCGGATTATTATAAATATTATACCGGGAAGGACTGGTATGATGCCAGAAACTATGATTTCTGTCTGGATACGACTTCCATGGGATATGAAAAGCTGGTGGAGGTTGTGAAGAACTTTATTGAGGTGTACCAGAGTTAAGGTGCGGGAATGAAAAAGCAGGGCATGGGTGGCTCTGCTTTTTTTGTGGGAGTGGGGTGGCTGGGTTTGCCGGCTGGTGCGGTGTGGGCGTTGCCGTGCCGCCCGCCCACGGGGAGTTGTAGGGCGAGTCGTGCCGACCGCCTGCATGAGGGGAAGTATAGAGTGGAGTGGTGTGCCGATCGCCTGCATGAAAAAGAATACTATACAGCTTTCCTTTAGGTTGTTATAATAAAAAGAAAGGTTTGCCAACGCGAAACTCTCAAGAACGTAGCGTAGTTGTGCGGCGGGCACCTGTTTATAAGAAGGTGCTGGGGAGCCGTCGGTACTTAGCGACCGTATTTTGGTCGCTTAGTATCCGCTACGAGCGACACGCAGCGAGAGCGTGCCTTCGTTAAACAGGTGCCCGCCATACAACGACCACCACAACCTGCAGAAGAGTTTCGCCCAAGACTTTATGTTTTATTATAACAACCCAAAAGAAAGGGGCACACACAAATGAGCGAGTTAACTAAAGAAATGCCAAAGAAACTGGGATTCGGCTGCATGCGTCTCCCGGTAACCGACGGCAGCACAGAAAATATCAACGACGCAGCGTTCTGCGAGATGATCGATTCCTACATCGAACAGGGATTTAAGTACTTTGACACCGCATATCCATATCACAATGGCAGATCCGAGGAAACAGTCGGACGCTGTCTGGTACAACGGTATGCGAGGGATCGTTTTTTCCTTGCGAGCAAGATGCCGGTATGGCTGGTCAAAGAGTACGCTGACTACGGAAAGTATTTCGAGGAACAGTTAAAAAAATGCCAGGTAGAGTATTTTGACTTTTATCTTTTACATGCCATGAATAAAGACCGGGTCAAAGAGGCAGAGAACTTAGGCGGATTTCAGTTTGTACAGAGCATGAAAGCGGAGGGAAAGATCCGGCATATCGGATTTTCTTTCCACGATAAGGCAGATGTGTTGGATGAGATTCTGACAAATCATCCGGAGATGGAGTTTGTGCAGCTTCAGATCAATTATTATGACTGGGAGTCTGAGAACGTGCAGTCACGCAAATGTTATGAGGTGGCAGAAAAGCATGGAGTACCTGTGATCGTGATGGAGCCTGTCAAGGGCGGTACGTTAGCAAATATGGTCGGAGAGCCGGCGAGGATCTTAAGTGCGCTGGATGAAAATGCTTCCTATGCATCTTATGCGGTCCGGTATGCGGCATCACTGCCCAATGTAATTTTGGTGTTAAGCGGGATGTCGGATCTAAAGCAGTTACAGGACAATACGGCTTATATGAAAGATTTTCAGCCGCTCACGGATAAAGAGCAGCAGGCAATCGGAAAGGTGGTGGAAGAACTCGAAAAACTTCCAACGATTCCTTGTACCAACTGCCGTTACTGTGTGGAGGGATGTCCGAAAAAGATCCGTATCCCGGATATTTTTGGAGTCTACAACATGGGCGTACAGTTTGGAGTGACGGATGCGGCACGGGGGTCTTACCGCTGGCAGATCGACGGAAGCGGTAAAGCCGGAGACTGCATCAAATGCGGAAAATGCGAGGCACAGTGCCCGCAGCATCTTGAAATCCGAAAACTGTTAGAAGAGGCAGCAGACATTTATGAAAAAGAAATGCACTTATAATTTCTTTAAAATCTTTTCCATGTCCCGCTGATGCCCGATGATCATCAGATGTTCTTCTCTACGGAACACATACTCTGCATTCGGCATCAGTTCCATGCCGTTTTCAGCTTTGATGCCGATGATATTTGCATTATATTTGACACGGACATTGACGTCCCTGATCGAATGACCGATCCATTCCGGCAGAGGGGCAATTTCGTAAATGGAAAAATTATTTCCGAGTTCCACATAGTCAAAGACCTGATTTGCAGAAAAACGGACTGCAACTTTTTCTGCAATATCACGGTCTGGATAAATAACTTCGTCCGCGCCGTTGCGCAGCAGGAACTTTGCGTGGATATCACGGTTGGCCTTGCTGACAACATATTTTGCTCCAAGATCTTTTAACAGGCTTGTGATCTCAAGACTGCTCTGAAAATTTTCACCAATACAGACAAAACAGTAATCAAAGTTTCCGACACCAAGACTTTTTAATACTTTTTCGTTGGTGCAGTCGCCAATCTTGGCGCTGACCACAAGGGGAAGAAGGTCTTCTAAGCTTGCTTCGTCTTTGTCAACGATCATAATCTCATTGTCAAGTTTGGCAAGATCCTGACATAAATGGGTGCCGAAACGTCCGAGTCCGATAATTAAAATTGATTTCATAAGTAAATTCCTTTCTCAGCCGATGTTGATGCGTTCTACCGGCTGCATGATATGTGTCAGTTTTTTGTGATCGGTAAAGGAAAGTGCAAAGGAAAGGCTTCCCAAACGACCGATATACATCAGAAAAATAATGATAAGCCGCGAGATAAAATTAAGCTGTCCGGTCAGTCCGGTTGTCATTCCGGCAGTACAGATTGCGGATATGACTTCAAAAAGCGTATCTCCGAGCGGAAAACCCTGCATGCCGCAGATTGCGAGGGTTGCGGCAAGTCCGGCAAACAGGTAGGTACACAGCAGGGCTGTAGCTTTTGTGATCGTGTCGTCTTCGATCCTGCGGCCAAAAATATTTGTTCCGGTCGTTCTTAAGAGCGTGGAGCGCAGATGCAGGAGCAGAACGAAAATGGTTGCCATTTTGACGCCGCCCGCCGTGGAACCGGAACCGCCTCCGATGAACATCAGGATAATGGTAAGCAGTTTGCCACCCTCTGTGAGAGAGCCAATATCAAGTGTATTAAAACCGGCAGTTCTTGGTGTAATCACACTGAAAAAAGAACTGCAGATGATGCCTGTCGTGCTCATATCGGCGTAAAGATTATTTCGTTCCAGCAAATAAAACAGTAAAGCTCCGCCAAATACCAGAACTGCCGAAAAACTCAAGACCATTTTTGTCTGCAGGGCATATTTTTTAAAGTGCCATTTGTGGTCAATGATATCACTCCAGACGATAAATCCGATGCCGCCGATCAGAATTAATGCAGACAGCGTAAAGCTTACGATTGGATCGTCATAATAGGCAGTAAAAGAGGAATATGGTTTGTATTTTCCCATGATGTCGAAACCCGCATTGCAAAACGCAGATATGGAATGAAAGATGCTGTAATAAAGTCCGTTAAAAAAACCCATTTCAGGATAAAAGCGGGTAAATAACAGCAGTGCACCGATTCCTTCAAATAGTACGGTTCCCTTTAATACACGTTTGATCAGCCGTACTACGCCGCCGATATCTAATACATTGAAACTTTCCTTGATCCAGCCGCGTTCTTTGAGACCGATTTTCCTGCGCAGCACCAGGGAAACAGCAGTTCCGATGGTAATAAAGCCAAGACCGCCGATCTGGATTAAAAGTAATAATACAAGCTGTCCAAAGAAGGACCAGTGTGTATAGGTATCGACCAGAATAAGACCGGTGACGCAGGTGGCACTTGTTGCTGTAAAAAGTGCTGTGATAAAAGGGGTAAATTCGCCGGTGCGAGAAGAGCAGGGAAGCATCAAAAGACATGTTCCGCCTAAGATAAGCAGAAGAAAACCAAGTGCGATCAACTGCATGTCAGAGAGCCGCTTTATTTTTTTTGGTAACATATATCCTCCAAAGAGTAAAATTTTGTTGAGAAACGTATATTAAAATATTATAATACGAATAGTGAACTTTGTATATATAACATTTTTACAAAGTTAAAGAGGAGAGGAGCATGAAGAGTTATGGATGATTTGTTTGGTCTGATTGTGATAATTATTGGCATTGCAGCAGGGATTTACAGTGATAAAAAGAAAAAAGAAGGAAAACAAAAGAAAGCGGCTGTGCCGAATCAGCCCGGCGGAGGAAGAAAAAATGTACCACAGACACAGGTTTCTTATGGTGGTCATGCAGGAAGACCGGATGTTCTGGCGGATGCGGTAAATGCGATGCAGAGGGATTTATCTGCAAGACAGCAGGAATTAAAACAGAGGCTGCAGCAGAAGTATGGCACGGCTGCATCGAATACGGCAAAGTCCACGCAGGCAGCGCGCCCTGTTTCAAATCCCGGAAAAGGTGCTATTTTAAACCGTGCAGATTTGAACGTCAATGAAAACCAGACGGACGAACTGCGGGAACAGTTTTATGAAAAAACAGGGGAGCCGCCGAAAAAAGTACACGGGGAGTGTGAGGACGAATGTTCCCTGATGGATCAGGTCAATGATCTGATGATCATGGGATATCAGGCAAACCTGAGTTTTGAGCGCGATTTTGTGGCAGAGGGAGTGGAGATGTTAAACCGTTTTGAACTGCCGGACGAAATTGCGGGATTGACAGAAGTACATACGGCATAAGTTGAAAGAAAGGACAGCAACAGTATGGCAGAAAGAATACCGGTAAGTGGCGAGATCTACCGCCATTTTAAAAATAAATTATATCAGATCGTAGCAATTGCGACACATTCTGAAACAGGAGAAAAACTGGTGATCTACCAGGCGTTATATGGAGATTTTGGCGTGTATGCAAGACCACTCACCATGTTTACCAGTGAAGTGGATCTCGAAAAATATCCGGAGGTTACGCAGAAATACCGGTTTGAGCTGGTGGAGCGGGAGAAAAAAGAGGATGTGCAGGATCAGAGTGGAGATACCGGCACGCGGGAAAATAAAAGTGTTCCGTCTGATACAGAAGAGCAGGTAGAACCGAAACTTATGGAGTTTTTAGATGCGGATTCCTTTGAGGAAAAGTATAATATCCTGACATCCATGCGCGATATTATTACAGATAAAATGATCAACAATATGGCAGTTGTTTTAGACGTTGTGATCCCGGAAGGAGATCTCGATGACCGTTATGAGCAGCTCAAACAGTGTATCCGCACCAGACAGCGTTTTGAGAGCACACGTCTCAGATAATCTGTGTGGAAAATAAGACTGCGGGTTTGTTTTTCACACGGCTATTTGTTGAGGATTAGTGTACAAAAATGGAGATTACATGGTTTCAGAAGAATTAAAATCAAAATTACAACAGATCACGCAGCAGAAGGTTTACAAGATGATCGTCAGCAAACCCTCTGACAAAGCTGCAAAATATCGTAAGATCGAGATCGAAAAAAATCGTCCGGTTACCAGGCAGCAGCCTATACGCAGAAACAGGTTTTTCATGAAAAAATAGAGCCGGATAGACTTTTGAGCTATTTGTCAGAGCGTGTTGGCAGTGAATTTTTACAGTTAAATGCCTGGGATGGCAACAGTGAATATATGCTTTTGATCTCGAAAAAAGGAAAAGTGACTTACCGCTGTAAGAAGCAGGCAGAGGGCGCCGCAAAAGCGCAGGAATCCCATAACCGTAAAAAGAAATATCTGTTGGAGGAGGGAACCGTGATTCCGCCGCTGATTGATATGGGAGTTTTTACGGCAGAGGGAAAAGTAGTCCGTACCATGTACGATAAGTTTCGCCAGATCAACCGTTTTCTTGAAATTATTGAAGACGGGGTGCGTGATTATCCGTATGACCACTTAAATATCATTGATTTTGGGTGTGGTAAGTCTTATCTGACATTTATTTTATATTATTATTTTTCAGAAGTAAAAAAAATGAATGTACAGATCATTGGACTTGATCTGAAAGATGAGGTTATTAAAAACTGTAACCTTGCAGCGGAAAAATACGGCTATCAGAATCTGCATTTTGAATTAGGTGATATTAACGGCTATCAGACACCATTTCCAGTAGACATGGTCGTAACATTGCATGCCTGTGATACAGCAACAGATTATGCGCTTTACAATGCCGTGCAGTGGAATGCAAAGATGATTTTTTCCGTGCCATGCTGCCAGCATGAGTTAAACGGACAGATAAAGACAGACCAGTTCTCACTGCTGACACGTTACGGCATCATTAAAGAGCGTTTCTCAGCGCTTGCAACCGATGCGATCCGTGCAAACCTGTTAGAGGCATGCGGATACAAAACACAGCTTTTAGAGTTTGTCGATTTTGCGCATACGCCAAAGAATATCCTGATCCGTGCAGTACAGAAGAAAGTTGTGCCGCGTGCGGTAAAACAAAATTATCTCACAGAAGTGGAAAATATGATGGAGGAGTTTCATTGTACACCGACGTTGTACAGACTGCTCAAAGACAGCAAAAAAATATAAAAAGTAAAAATGGGTGTGGCTGTTTTACCACACCCATTTTAAATGCAGATAACGAAGTGTCAGGAAAGTCTGCTTAACTGGCTGTTATGATATTTGCCGGAGAATGTTACATCTTCCCCAAACCATTCCGGGGGAGTGAAGCTGTTTGCTTCTTCTTCAGTCTCAAACTCTACTTCTGCGAGCAGCAGTGGGGCTAAATCTCCTTCAAATACATCCAGTTCGATCGTGTATTTTGGTGCAAGCGGGATCAGATAGCGGCGCTTTTTGATCAGCCTGCCATCAATCTTTTCTTTCAGATGAAGAAATGCTTCCTCATTCAAAGGCAGATTATATTCTTCGCGCACCATCATTCCTTTGCCTTTGTAGGTTAGAATATAATCGTCATTGGAACGGCGGATACGCACGACCGGGTTGGTATTTAAGTAACCCTGTTCGATCACTTTGCAGGGGTACTGTTCTAAATGCTCCGGTAATGTTTTTATTAAATATTTGCGTTCGATTTCCATGGTAGAGAACTCCTTTTTGTTATTTGTGAAATGATTTTAAAGGGATGTAGGAAAACAACATCGCTGTATATTATTATACCAGTTGTGCAGGTAAGAAAAAAGAAGATTTCGATAGAGGTTACAAAGAGACAAAGAAAAATATTTACAAATATAATAGTTGATTTCGCATGAAAGTGGAAGGCTTTCAATTGGGTGGCACGCACCTAAATAAACCAGTAGCAGTATTAACAAAGATAAAGGTCTTGCGTAAGCAGGACCTTTTTACGTAGGAGAAAAATGACAGTTAATTCAAGACTTTCTGATAGTGAACTATTGGATGCAATTTATAGAGCTGCATATGAGTACTCTAAATTAATTGGTAATTCCTAAAAATATAGATGAGTTTATGAAACGAAAATATAAGATAGTATTAGTATTACAAAAAAGTAAGTCACAAGAAAAGTACAGAATGGTTACAGCAGAGATAAAAGGAGGGACTTTTAAAAGATATGCATAAGGAGTTTCCAGATAATTTGAAGGAATTAATTACTATAGATAAATAAGAGCATACATGCAGAAAACAGGTAGCCATTGACCACAAAAAAACAGTTTGTTATACTTTATTTAAATTATTAAGCTGAATGTGATACCGTACATAAAAGAAAGGCAGGCAATATTTATGAGTAAAATTGGAATTTTCATGGCAGACGGCTGTGAGGAAATTGAAGGACTTACCGTAGTTGATATTGTGCGTCGTGCAAAAATGGAGATCGTTATGATCTCTGTCACCGGGAAAAAAGAAGTAACAAGCTCCCACGGAGTTACTTTTTTAGCAGATGTACTTGCAGAAGAAACAGGATATGAGGATTTGGATGGAATCGTGCTTCCGGGTGGAATGCCGGGAACTATACATCTGCTGGAAAATGAAACTGTCAATGCGGTGATCCGCAAGTTCGCAGATGAAGGAAAGTTAGTTGCCGCAATCTGTGCAGCCCCGAGTGTATTAGGTGCAGCAGGGCTGTTAGAAGGAAAGCATGCAACCTGTCATCCTGGATTTGAAGAAAAATTAACCGGTGCTATGACCAGCGAGGACGAGGTCGTAGTAGACGGCAGCTTCATCACAAGCCGCGGCATGGGAACAGCGATTCCATTTGCATTTGAGATCGTGCGTTACTTTACCGATGATGAAACGGTAGAGCATGTCCGTCAGGGGCTTGTGTACCGTGCAAATGAAAAATAACGGATCGCAGGCATCAGGCACAGAACAGATCATCGTGAATAAATAGAAAAAGTCTCCACATCACGCCATGGATGTGGAGGCTTTTTTACTTCCGGCAAGTTGTTTTTTTACTTGTGGGAAGTTGATTTTTACTTCCCTGACATCTGCTCTTCCTGTTTCATAATCATTTTTTTGACCATCTCGCCGCCGATGCTTCCTGCCTGTGCAGAAGTAAGGTCACCGTTGTAACCTTCTTTTAACGGCACACCGATCTCGCTTGCTACTTCCTGTTTAAAACGGTTCATAGCTTCTTTTGCCTGTGGTACAGCCATTTTGCTGGTGTTAGAACCAGAATTGTTAGATCCACTCATGGATTTCACCTCCGTAAATTAATCTGTTGTTTGTTATTAGGATTTACAAGTAAGAATTACTGTATGTCCTAATCCTATTATTTACAGGGGGAGAAAAAATATGTTGGTAAATTCTGACAGGTAAAAATTACTGCTCTGCGAGAGGCAAAAACCGTTTGTCAATGCCATACACGAGAGGTATAATAAATAGCAGATATATGAGAGCAAAAAGCAGAAAAAGTGGAGGTAATTTGCATGCCGAAAGTGTTTAACACAACAGCAGTTTGTATGCCGAAAGAGCATTATATGGTAAATCTGGATGAACGTCTGAAAAAAATAAAAGAATTAGTAGATGCAGGAAAATATTTTACCATTAACCGTGCAAGACAATACGGAAAAACTACGACACTGCGGGCATTGTATCTTTATCTGCAGGGAGAATATTATGTGGTTTCCATGGATTTTCAAACCTTTGGAAGTGCTGAGTTTGAATCCGAAACAATTTTTGCACGTTCTTTTGCAAATTCCTTTTTAAGATCTTTAAAAAATAATCCGGTAAATAAAACAGAACAGTTAAAGACAGCAATGCTGCAATTAGAAAAAATCATGACGTCACAGAATGATTTTTTTGCGTTGAAAGCATTGTTTGAACACTTAAGCGATATCTGTGCTGCCTCGGATAAACCGATTGTTCTGATGATTGATGAAGTGGATCATGCATCGAATAATCAGGTGTTTTTAGATTTTCTTTCTCAGCTTCGAGCACAGTATATGGAACGTGACATATATCCGGCATTCCGGTCGGTTATTTTAGCAGGCGTATATGATATCAAAAATTTAAAAGGAAAGATTCGACCGGAAGGAGATCATAAATACAACAGCCCCTGGAATATTGCGGCGGATTTTGACATTTCTATGAGTTTTTCAAAAAACGAGATAGCAGGGATGCTTATGGAATACGAAGCGGACTATCAGACAGGCATGGATGTGGATGAGATGGCAGGATTGTTATTTGATCATACTGCCGGATATCCGTTTCTTGTTTCAAGGCTGTGTCAGTTGTTGGATGAAGTAGTCTGCAAAAAAGAAGCGTATGGTTCGAAATCAGCAGCTTGGACAAAAGCAGGTTTTTTAGAGGCACAAAGACTTCTTTTGACAGAAAAAAATATGTTATTTGAGTCCTTAAGTGAGAAATTGGTCAGTTATCCGGAATTGAACGGTATGTTAAAATCGCTTCTTTTTACCGGAAAACCGATTGTCTTTAATTATTATGAGCCATCCATCGGCATGGCAGCGATGTTTGGATTTGTCAAAAATAAGAATGGCATGTTAGCAGTTGCGAACCGGATATTTGAAACATGGCTGTATAATTTTTATCTTTCGGAGGCAGATATGCAGAAAAAGGAAATATATGCGGCAGCATTGATGGATAAAAATCAGTTTATTATGGATGGTTATCTGAATATGCGATTAATTCTGGAAAAATTTGTGGTTCATTTTAATGATCTGTATGGAGATCGGAATGAAACATTTCTGGAAGAAGAAGGACGCAAATACTTTTTACTATATTTACGTCCGATCATTAATGGTACCGGGAATTATTATATAGAAGCGCAGACAAGGGGACAAAAACGTACGGATGTGATCGTAGATTATCATGGACATCAGTATGTGATTGAAATGAAAATATGGAGAGGACAGGAATATAATAACCGTGGAGAAGAACAATTAATGGAATATCTGGATGATTATCATGTAAATAAAGGATACATGGTCAGCTTTAATTTTAACAGAAAAAAGAAAACGGGTGTCCGTGAAATTGTTTTTAAAGATAAAGTAATCATTGAGGCAGTTGTATAAGTACGAAGAAGGAAAGGGGGTATGAGGAAGAAAAAGTTATGGAAACGTATACTGGCACTTGGACTTTGTATTACGCTGACGGCGGGATTGCCGGGAGAAACGTACGGGGCACGAAATGTTAGTACAGAAGTGGCACAGGATGAAACAGAAAGTACGGAGAATACCGGAAATGTTGAAGTTTCTGAAAACACCTCTGGAACAGTGGAAAAAGAGAAGAAAAAAGTGGAGACAGAAACTGTTGTAACAGAAGTACAGGAGACGGAATCGGAAACTGAGAAGAGCGAAGAAACAGAACAACCAGAAGAAATAGAAACAGAGGAGACAGAAGAAAGTCTTAATACAAAATCGGACTCGGATCAGGAATATGGAGAGTTTAAATATACAGTGAATGGAGATAACGTTACAATCACTGGATATACAGGTGCAGGTGGGCGTGTAGTTGTTCCATAGGAGATTGATGGAAAAACGGTTACGGCAATAGGAGATTCAGCGTTTTCAAACTGTAGTGGACTAGAGACAATAAAGTTTAATAGTGGATTACAAAGTATAGGATCAGAAGCATTTTCAGGATGTAATAACTTACAAAATATTAATTTACCGGAAAGTCTTACTACAATAGGATGTGGAGTATTTACAAGTCCATATATAACAAGTATTACAATACCCAAAAATGTTGTTAGTATGGGAGAAGGGTATCGTGTGGGTTATTCTACATTTTCAGGTTGTAAAAATTTAGAGACAGTGATTTTTGAAGAAGGGATGACAAAGATTCCTGATGTAGCTTTGTATTATTGTGAAAATGTAAAAAATATTGTTATTCCAGATGGAGTAACAATTATCGGGAATAGGGCATTAAGAAAAACTGCAATAGAAATTCTAAAGTTACCGGAGACACTTGAGGTAATAGAAGATAATGTAGTTTGGGAATGCAGTGCCTTAAAGAAAGTTATTATGTCCAATAATGTGAGGTCAATAGGATCAGAAGCATTTGCGGGGTGCATTAATATGACTATCTACGGTTATTCGGATTCTTATGCTGAAGCCTATGCCACAGAAAATAATATACCATTTAAAAACTATAATTTATACACCGATGATATTGCCAGCAATGCATACGGTATCACCGAAAATACAAGAACCAGAGCAGGAAATGTATATCACGAGATACAATGCTATAATAAGGCAGTGAATGAGTATTATAGCATTGTAAAAAGTAAATTCAAGACAGATTATCAGGAAGCAGGTCAGAAACCGAAAAATTTCAAAGAACTTAGAAAATATGATGAAACAGCATCATCACGTAAGACAAATCAATTATTAACGATAGAGGCAGGAGCACCTTCGGAGGCAGTTGATGATGCTTATGAAGTTTTATATGATTTTTTAAAACAATGTATGCAGACAGGAGTAGATGAACAATTAATTAAGCTGGATATTGATACATCTCAGTCATCTGTAGAAATACAGGCAAAGGTAATCAATAAAATTTATGATGCAATTTTAGAAGATAGTGGCAGCATTACCGGACGGGGATCTAACGGTTATACTGTGGAAATGAGAAAGACTGGAATATTTGGACAGGCATTTGGAAATGTAACGATTTCTGGTGGAAAGAAAAAATATGGCAATTATACAGGTGTATTTTGTAGTGATGGAAAAACAGTAAGTGCTGCAATGAACCAGTTTGTGGATGATCTTTCCTCTGAAGTGAGAAAGCTGTACAAAGAAGCGGCTCTATCACTGTGGAAAGATTTTATGAAAAAGTCAGAACTGGGAAGTATTACAGAGGAAATGCTGAAATCATATCTGGGAGATAAGACGGATTATCTGATTCAGAAGGGTTATGGAAATCTTCTGACATCCATGTTGAATGTGAAAAAAGGCATTGATTTGGTAGGGAAGATATCCAGTGCGAAAACATCAGCGGCAGCATTGAAACAAATACAGTCTGCAGATATGGAAGAGATTTATAAACAGATTACAAAACTGGATTATACAGATAAAGAACTGAAAGATGAGACTGTCAGTCAGGCTATGAAAAAAGTGGAGAGTGCAGGCAAAAATCTTGAAAGTGCAGTGTTTGATTACCTGTATAATGAAGATACTTACAGCAATATGAACGCAGGACAAAAATTCAAGTATTTCTGGAAATCAGTATTCCAGTGTCCGGTGGATGTGGAAGTTTATGATGAGTATGGAAATCTGGTTGGTTCTGTGATCGATGGCGTAGTATCTTATGATGATAGTATCTATATTGAACTGGATGGAGATGTAAAGACGGTATATGTTCCACAGAATATGAAAGTTACATATCAATTGACTGGTACAGATGATGGAGTAATGAATTATGTGTTGGAAGAATATTCGGATGGTGCGGCAACCGGAAGACTGAATTATTATGATGTACCACTGGTAAAGGGAGTACAATATGAACAGACGATAGAAGAAGAGAATATTTCAGGAACAATAGAGGATGCGCCATTAATTGATGCAGATGGCAATGAAATTAATGCGGACGAATATATCAATGCACAAAATGATAATGCAGTTGTACAAATTGATGTAACTGTAGAAGATGGTGGAAATGTTTTTGGTACAGGAAATTATGCAAAGGGTGATTCTGTAGAACTTACGGCTATTGCAGACAGTGGATATCAGTTTGAAGGATGGTATCAGAATGATATTTTGATCGATACTCATTCCAATTACATCTTTACAGCGGTTGCAAACCAGAGTTTGACAGCCAGATTTTCAAAGCCATCTGTCATGTCTGAAAAATTTACAGTTGAAATGGCAGAGGCGTATAAGGATAATGCAAGAATTGCGATGTATGATAAGAGTGACTCTACAGCAGATATTGTGATATCATTGTATGATTCAGAAGATACAAACGATATTACAGTTATGGCAATCAGCCAAAATCAAAGTGGCAATGAGGTTTCAAAGGAAAAGGTGACAGCAATTTGCGATGGAACATTTCATTTTTCTGTAAATGATTATGAGACAGAGAATTGGGTTAAACTTCAGTTGTGTGATGAAGAAGAAAATCTGATTGGTACAGTATGTAAAAAAGGTCAGCAGAAGTTTATCATTTCTGCTTCTAGTCAGGTCGGCGGAACAATTACGCCTTCCGGAGATATCACTGCCGCAGAAGGCAGTACACAGAGTTTTAAGATTGCAGCAGCAAAAGGTTATGAGATTGCAGATGTCAAAGTGGATGGTGAAAGTATCGGTGCTGTGAACTGCTATGAGTTTAAAAATGTGACAGAAAAACATAGTATCGAAGCATTGTTTAGTAAGAAAATAGACACAGACAAACCGGACAATACAGAAAAACCGAGTGATACAGAAAAACGAGATGACAATACAAATACGGGAAACACCGGTAACACACCCAATCCGAAACTGACGTCCATTCACTTAGACGCAGATGCTCTTATCTTGAAAAAAGGTAAAAGCCGGACTCTGACAGCCAAATTAGAACCTGCCGGTGTACAAAATATATCTCTTGTGTGGACAAGTAGTGCTCCGGATGTGATAGCTGTGGATAATAGAGGACGATTAACTGCTAAGGCAAATGGACAGGCAGTTATTACGGTTGCGGTACAGGGAAAAGAGACAATGAAAGCGCACTGTCAGGTGACGGTTCCATATAATATTATATACAAGCTGAAGAAAGGAACAAATGACAGCAAGAATCCGAATAGCTATTATAATCAGAAAATTACTTTGAAAAATCCAAAACGAAAGGGTTATAGTTTCAGAGGCTGGTATGCAGACAAGAAATATAAAAATAAAGTTTCCACAATAAAAAAAGGAACGAAAAAAGATTTTACTTTGTATGCAAAATGGCAGAAGATAAAAGTTGCCAAGGTAAATTTGACCTCAGTAAAAAATAATAAAGCAGGTCAGGTGCAGGTAAAATATAAGAAAGTTTCCGGGGTAAAGGGATATGAGATATCTTACTCCAAAGAGGCAAAATTTAAAAAGCAGGTTATAAAAAAGACAACGAAACAGACGTCCTATACCGTGAAAAAACTTAAAAAGAAGAAGACTTATTATGTGCGGATTCGTGCATATAGTGTTGATTCAACAGGAAAAAAGGTATATGGAAAGTATAGTGTTGTAAAAAAAGTAAAAATCGCGAAATAAGATATACAGTTCAGGGGCATCCATTACAAGCGGATGTCCTTGTTTTATTGACAGCAAACTGCGTGTGCCCTATAATAAAAACGCTGTTACACATTTGAGAAAAACGGAGGAATTTATGGATACAAAGAAACAGGATATATTTGACCGGCTGATGCATCTGCCTGTTTTAAATATTTTTGAACCATTTTATAAAAAACATAAGGAAATGCTATTATATTTATTTTTTGGCGGGTTGACATTTGTGATAAGTGTTATCACATATGCCTTTTTTAATGTTTCACTTGGAATGAATGAGCTTGTTGCCAACATTTTTTCCTGGATCTTAGCAGTTTTATTTGCTTTTTTTACGAACCGTATCTGGGTATTTGATGGAAAGACGAATGGAGCAAAAGAATTTTTTGTACAGATGATGAACTTTTTTGGCGGACGTGTTGCAACGCTGCTTGTGGAAGAAGTGATACTTTTTGTGTTTATCACAGAGCTTGGATTTGGAAGTATGGCAGTTAAGATAGCGGCACAGATTATTGTAATCATATTGAATTATGTGATCAGTAAATTGTGGGTTTTCCGGAAATAAAAAGGTATATCCGGGTAAGGAACAGAATCGAAGGGTATGTCTGTGCAGAGAAAAAGGGAGAATGTTAATGAAGGCAATCTTATATATTGTAATTCCGTGCTATAATGAAGAAGAAGTTTTACCGGTAACTTCTGGTCTTTTTTTAGAGGAATTACTGTTGTTGATTAAGAAGGAAAAGATAAGTCAAAAGAGCCGTATCCTTTTTGTGAATGACGGGAGCAGGGATCGCACATGGGAGATCATAGAGAAACTTGCCAGAGAAAATCCTTATTTTATCGGAATAAGCCAGAGCCGCAACAGGGGACATCAGAATGCGGTTCTTGCGGGACTGATGGAGGCAAAAGATGTCGCTGACATCACAATTTCAATTGACTGTGATGGACAGGATGATATTGCGACAATGGAAGCAATGGTAGATGCTTATTATGATGGTGCAGAAGTGGTTTATGGAGTCAGAAGTAAGCGCGATACGGATACTTTCTTCAAGAGGCTTACGGCACAGGCATTTTATAAAATTTTAATATGGATGGGTGTGGAGACCATTTACAATCATGCGGATTACCGCCTGGTTTCGGCGAGGGTTTTAAAAGAATTTGCCGGATTTAAGGAGGTAAATCTGTTTTTACGGGGAATGATCCCTCTGGTTGGATTTAAGAGCACAAGTGTTTTTTATGAGAGGCACGCGCGGATTGCGGGCAGATCACATTACCCACTTGCAAAGATGGTCAATCTCGCGATTGATGGAATCACAAGTTTAAGTGTAAAACCGCTGCGTCTTATTTCTGGTATTGGTATCGGAGTATCTGTATTAAGTTTTATTGGCGTTTTGTGGGCGGTCATTACACAGATCTGCGGCAGAACTGTGACCGGATGGGCAAGTACGATCTGTGTGATCTGTTTTATGGGAGGTGTACAGCTCGTCTGTCTTGGCGTGCTGGGTGAATATATTGGAAAAATCTATATGGAAGTCAAGGCGAGACCACGTTATATCATCAGCGAACGAACATGGATCAAACAAGATAAGAATGAGGAAAAAGGAGAATAGAGAAACATATGAAAATTTCATTGATTATTCCGTGTTATAACGAGCAGGAGGCGTTACCGATTTTTTATCGGGAAACAAAAAAAGTGATGCAGTCCATGGACTGTGATTATGAGATGATTTTTGTCAATGATGGATCAAAGGATGGTACACTGGGGCTTTTGAAAGAGTTCGCAAAAGAAGATGATCATGTGACTTATATCGGATTTTCCAGAAATTTTGGCAAGGAAGCTGCAATGTATGCCGGATTTTGTAATGTGACCGGTGATTATGCAGCAGTAATGGATGCAGATATGCAGGATCCACCGGCATTATTGCCGCAGATGCTCGATATTTTGGAGAATCAGGAATATGACAGTGTGGCAACACGCCGTGCAACAAGAAAAGGAGAGCCGGTGATCAGAAGCTGGTTTGCAAGAAGATTTTACAGTCTGATCAATAAGATCTCAGATGCAGACATTGTAGATGGTGCGAGAGATTTCCGGCTGATGAAACGCAGTATGGTTGATGCGATCGTTGAGATGGGAGAGTATAACCGTTTTTCGAAAGGTATTTTCGGGTGGATAGGGTTTAAGACATACTGGCTTCCATACGAAAATGTCAATCGCGTTGCCGGAGAAACAAAATGGAGTTTCTGGAAGTTATTTAAATATGCGATCGATGGTGTGATTAATTTTTCACAGGCTCCGCTTTCCATAGCATCCTGGTTTGGAATGTTTATGACATTTGTATCATTTATAGCAGTTGTGTTTATCGTTATCCGCAAACTGATCTTTGGTGATCCGGTGGATGGCTGGGCGTCAACGGTATGTATTATCACGCTGATCGGCGGCATACAGTTATTTTGTATGGGGATTATGGGACAGTATATCGCAAAGACATATCTGGAAGTCAAAAAAAGACCGCACTATATCGTTTCGGATACGAACCGTGAGGATATGGAAAAGGTTAAATAAGGTATAAATGAAACAGGAGGTCAGGTATGAAAAAAAGAGTATTGGCAATGTTTATGGCTGCCTTAGTCACTGTGGGGACTGTGCTTGCACCGGCAGACATGGGGAGTGCTTACGCAGCAGAGGTAACGCAGGAAGAGACGGAGAAAAGTGCTGCCGAGGCTTTGCTTGAGAATGAAACACCGGGAGTAACAGTCGAAACAGAAACCTCTGAAACGGAAGAAATACAGACGACAGAGGGGAAAGAAATACCGGAAACACAGATGGTTGAAGAAACATCCGAAACCGAAGAAGCAGCAGAGACACAGACAGTCGAAGTAATTGCTGAAACCGAAGAAACGGTGGATGTGCAGACAACAGGGGAGAATGAAGCAAGATCAGCCACACTTTCGGAGATGCCGACGGGTCTTCTGCCGTTTGAAGCAGTTGGTGAAATCACACTGGATCGCGAAACTGCGGAAGAGGAAGAAGCAGAAAATATTTTAAAATCATCTGCTTATTATAACAGTACCTGGGAAAAATATGGAAGTTATTATTTTTATAATCAGTTAAGCAGTAAGGAAAAGGCATACTGGGATGCTTTGAATAAAGTTTGTTTAAAGTATATGACAACACAGGCAGATGCAGCAAAATACAATATCAGTGGGACAACTTACTATTATATTGATATAGTAGGCAGCAGTTCGCTGTCATTATCGCAGATGGAGGAGGTATATCAGATCTTCCGTTATTCAAATCCACAGTACTATTTCTTAAAGAGTGCATACTTAAAAAATGGAACTTATGGTATTGCAGGCTGTGTTTATCCTGCATTTGCAAATGGTTCCGCACGTGCAGCTGCAACAAAAAAAGTGCAGAGTCAGGTTTCATCCTGGCAGAAGAAGATCGATGCATGTTCAACAGATGAGAAAAAGGTAAAAATGATCCATGATCTGATCATTGATAAAGTGGAATATAACCAGACCTTATATGATAATAATTTTAAAGATGAGGATACGGCATATTCCCAGTCTGCCTACAGTGTATTTTGCACAGATCTGACGGTATGTGCGGGATATTCACAGGCATTTGAGATGATGTGCAATGGCTCAGGAATCGATGCCGTAGCAGTAACAAGTTACTATCACGAGTGGAATAAAGTGCGCCTTAACGATTCCTGGTACAATGTAGACTGTACATGGGATGATGCGGACGGAACCATTTACTATGGTTATTTTGAAAGAAGCGATAATTATTATGATACAGTAAATTATAGTTCCTATGTTTTCCATGCGGAAGAAGATATCTGGGAGGGGTACCTGCCGGCATGTACGATCGATTCCGGGGCGACATCCACAGCACCGGGAACGATTGCCGCAATCACTCAGACAGTAGCAAAGCCAGTTATTTCAGCGTCGGTAAGCGGTACCTCCTATAAAGTAAAAATAACATCGAAAACATCTGGGGCAGTTATTTATTATACCACAGACGGAAGTGAGCCAAATGCGGCATATTCAAAGGGCACACGTTATACGGGAGCATTTACAGTTTCCCCTGGTAAGACGGTGAAGGCAGTTGCAGTCTGCAATAAATATGCGGACAGCAGTGTTTCATCGAAGAAACTCGCAAAGCTGACAACTTATAAGATCACATTCAAGAGCAATGGCGGCAAGGGAAGCATGAGCAAGCAGAGCATGGCAAAAGGTGTTTCCACCGCGATCTCAAAAAATAAGTTTTCAAAAAAATATTACACGTTTGCGGGCTGGAAGACCAAGGCGAACGGAAAAGGAAAGTCTTATAAAAATAAACAGAAGATCAAGCTCACAAAGAACATTACCCTGTACGCACAGTGGAAACTCACAAAATATAAGATCACCTATAAGCTAAACGGTGGAAAAAATGCGAAGAAGAATCCGACTGCATATACATACAAGACCTCGACGATCAAACTGAAAAATCCGACAAGAAAAGGGTATGTATTTAAGGGATGGTATTTAGATAAGAAATTTAAAAAGAAAGTTACTGTCATCAATAAAGGAAGCAGCGGAAATAAGACACTGTATGCAAAGTGGAAAAAGAAGTAATTTATGAATTACAGCTTTTTACCTTAAGGTTTTCTTAAAACGTGAAAATAAGATGGTAAAAAAGTCTTAAAGGGTGGTATAATAACAGAAACGGTGCGCAAAATGCACAAATAATTACTTTGAGAGGTATTTAGTTTGAAGAGAAGAGCGATTTTAATGCTGACTGCACTTGCAATGACAGTATCCATTACAGCATGCGGCAGCAAAAACACAGACGAGACGGCAGCTGATTCGACAGAGGTTGCCATGACAGAAGCAGGAACAGAGGAAACCGAGACTGAAAGTGAGGAAGTGCTTCCAGAGGGGATGTATCGCAGCGAGCTGACAAACGAACTGATCGATGAGAGTCTTAAAAATCAGAGACCGATCGCAGTCATGGTGGACAATGAGTCTATTGCATTGCCACATTATGGATTATCCCAGGCAGATGTTGTTTATGAGATGATGAACAGTACATTAAACGGCAGGATCACCAGATTTATGGTACTTGTCAAAGACTGGGAGAATATCAAACAGTTAGGAAGCATCCGGAGTGTGCGCCCGACGAATATACTGATCGCATCTGAGTGGAATGCAGTCATCTGTCATGATGGCGGTCCTTTCTATATTGATGAATATATGGCAGATCCGAGTGTAGATAATTTTAGTGGTACTTTCTCCCGTGTGGATAACGGTAAATCAAGAGAGTATACCGAATATATCTTACCGGGCGATCTGGACAAGAACTTTGAGAACAGCGGTGTGTCCAAAGAATATACCTCCTATTATGAGGGACCACATTATCAGTTCGCAAGTGAGAGTAATCCGGTAGATCTTTCTTCTGCATCCGATGCAATCGATGCCAATACCGTGGATCTTCCGTTCCCACACAATGGTTCTTATTTAGAGTACAATGCGGATGACCAGCTTTACTACTACTCAGAGTATGGTAAAGCACATGTAGATCCGGGCAATGACAACAAACAGCTTTGCTTTAAGAATCTTCTGATCCAGAGCTGCGGATATACACAGTATGATGAACACGGTTATCTGATCTTTGACTGTGTCAGTCAGGGTGGAGGATATTATGTGACCAACGGAAAAGCAATTCCGGTTACATGGAAAAAAGAGAAAATGACTTCCCCGACACGTTATTATGATGCAGCAGGTAATGAGATTAAGATCAATACAGGTAAGACTTATGTCGGATTTGTTCCGGTAGATGACTGGCTTGATCTTGTAATTGAATAAGCAGATTGAAAAAATCCGTATTTCAGAAATGAAGTACGGATTTTTTATATTGTTTTTAGGCTTTTAAAATCATGTGTTTTGCGGTAAAATGAAAAATATATGTAGTCAGAAAGCAGAATTTTGGCAGAAGCAAATGAATGGAAAGAAAACGGAGAAGCTGTAGTGGATAAAAGTACATTTGAGACGGACAGAGAATATACGGTATGGGAGATACTGAAGGGAAACCTTAAAGTATGGTGGCTGATGCTTGTTGGAGCACTGGCAGGAGCAATGCTTTTGGGTGGGTATAAATATTATTCAAACCGTTCTTATATTTCTGAAAAAAATTATGAGGATGATTACCGTGTTATGGCATCTTTATTTGTGGAGGAATACAGCACAGAGAGTGCTGCAGAGCGTGTTGGAACCGTGATCACAGTGGCAGGCAGCCGCAGTACCTATGAGAAGATGAAACAGTTAAGCGGATATGATATGGAATATCTGGCATATCAGGATATGTTTGATTTAGAGCAGAATACTTCTTCGGCTGTGATTACAGTGCATGTGAAATACCCAAGAACCTATGGAACATTTTCATTGGAAAATGAAAGTGATGCCCTGAAATTTGCCGGATATCTGTTAGAGGCAATAGAAGATACGGTACAGGAGAGTATTGGTAAAAACGGAGTACATGTATTAGATGCGCCATATGTGGCAGATGTTCAGCAGAGATATCTTGCTTATGCGCCTACTATACAGGAATTTAAACAGGAAATTGCAAAAGCAGCAGTGGCGGGGATATTTTTCGGAATCCTAATAGAAGTGGCGATTTATGCAGGAATATGCGTGTCTGGCAAAAAGAGAGGAATATAGAGGGATAGCAAATGAATACGGTAAGAACATTTTTAAAAAATGCTGACGTAAAAAAAATCGGAGTTGTCTCTTTTTATGCCTATTTTGCAATCAACGTACTGATGAAAGCATTTTCCTACGATCATGGTGACAATATCTATAAATATTTTTTTTATACAGCGATCTTGTTCTGGGGCATCAAAATGATATTTACGACATATACCATGCGGGAAGTATTCTGGATCGCAGGTATGATGGGAATCGGAGTGATGCTTTCCGTGATCACAAGACAGAACATGTGGCTGTTGTCGATCATGACGGTGGCAGCGATGAAGAACTGTCGTTTTTCTGTGATTGCACAGATCGCAGTGTGGATCCGTTGTGTGGCAGCAGTGATACTGGTGGGAGGTTCTTTGATTGGAATTTTTAATATCGGAGAACAGACTAAACTTGATTCGGGCTACGTGGAACAGCATGTTTACGGATTTGCAATGGGGGAACCGAATACAGCGTTTCTGACGATATTTTTGGCGTTACTTCTGGTATTGTATTATAATTATGAAAGATTAAATATACTGTGGTTTGCTGTGACTTCGCTGATCGCACTTGTTTTTTACAAGATGACATTTTGCAGGACGGGTGTGCTTGTATTCTTTTTCTGCTGGGGGCTGATCTTATTTGAAAAGATTGTAAAAAATAAAAAAATAAAGTCTGTACTGGTGTGCTCGGTGCCGGTCGGTGCAGCATTTTCCCTGCTTACAACACTTTTTTATGATGGAAATAATGCATTGCTTTATAAGATTAATCATCTCGTTTCGGGAAGAGTTTATATCATGAATACTTATTATAAAGATCAGGGATTGTCTCTGTTTCCACGTACGCAGGCAGTTTTTTATACGAGTTATCATGGACTGATCGACAACAGCTATATGAATGTGACGTTTTACGCAGGTATTCTTGTGGCGGTACTGTTCTTTGTGATCATTTTTAAAACTATGATAAGACTGTACCGGATGGAGTGTTATAAAGAACTTGTAATGATAGGAATTTTAGCATTGTATGGCGTGTTAGAGCAGTTTGTGTTAAATGGATTTATGAATATATTTTTACTTTTGTGCGGAATGTTATTATATCCGGGCATAGTGGAGGAAAAACATGAAAAATAATATTTATGTGTTAAATCAAAGACAGGATGAGACATTTGATGCAGCAGGCAAAGCAATGCGGGATGTGTTTTCTGTGCTTGCAGATAAAAATGCAAAGATTATCTGGAGCGTACCAAAACACTGCAGTAAATATTTAAAGCTGTTAGATCTGCCATATCTGGTTTTGTTTTTACTGTTTCACGTGAACAAAAACGACAATGTATTTTATTCGATTCCGGAGAATCATTTAAAAATCCGTCTGTTAAAAAGCCTGCAGCGTGTAAAAAAATACCGGATCATCTGTTTTGTCAACGATCTGAATGCATTCCGCTATGACGGACAGACCGATGGAGATCCCGGTGAGGTAAGGGCGCTTGCAGCAGCGGATAAAATTCTTGCACCGAATGTCAATACTGTTTCCATGTTAAAGAAAAACGGTATTTCTTCGGACATGATACCGGTCGGAATCTGGGATTACCGGATGAATGAGACACAGATCGCTAAAATCCGTGAAATATCGCATGCACACAAAAAAGAAAATGAAGTAAAAATTGCATTTGCCGGCAATTTAAACAAATCAGAATTTTTATCTGTCATGGAGATACCTTCTGATGTCAGAATGGAATTATGGGGAAAACTTGATCCGGAGCGTGAAAAAACGCTGGCAGATGGGTGTTATTATCACGGAATATTGTCTTCCGATGAGATACCGTTCGCAGTTGCAGAGATGGATTATGGATTAGTCTGGGATGGCAGCGGAAAAGATGAGATCGAAGGCGGCCTGGGTGAATACCTTCGATACAACAATTCACACAAATGTGCACTTTACCTTGCGTCAGGTCTTCCTGTTATCGTATGGAGTCAGTCAGGAATGGCATATTTTGTAAAAGAGCATGCCTGCGGTATCGTTATTGACCGTCTCAGCGATCTGGATCAGGTACTCCGTGAAGCAGATTATGAAAAAGTGAAAGAGGCAGCACTTACCGTTGCCCCGAAACTGTGGGAGGGCTATTACTTAAGCAAAGCGATAGATACAGCTTCATCAAAGCACAGGATTGAAGCAACCGGGAAGGCGGATAAGGATATGTAAGTGTTTTGTTTATTCCATTATACACAAAGGAGAAAAGTTAGTTATGAAAAAGAAATATTACCTTGAAGCCATCCGCATTGCTGCGATCCTGATGGTCATGTACAATCATTCTGCAGCATTTATGTCATTTTCTGTTCAAAGTGGCGTCGAATATGCAATATCGTTTTTCCTTTCCATGATATGCAAAGGTGCGGTACCACTGTTTTTCATGGTATCCGGTGCACTTCTGCTCGGAAAAAATGAGAGTGGAAAAGACTTATTCCAAAAAAGGATTCTTCGCATGATTTTCGTAATCGTGCTGTTTTCATTTTTATATTATCTGAAACTGGTATTAAAAGGAGAGCGTCCGTTTACACCGTTTTCTTTCCTTTTATCCCTGCCATCAGATCTTGTTTATCTGCCATACTGGTTTTTATACAGTTATCTTGGCGTGCTCACTATTTTACCGATATTACGTCCGCTGGCACAGAATATGACAAAAAATACCTTCTGGTATCTGATCATTCTGCAGTTATTGCTTGATTGCCTGAAACCTACAGCGTGGGTATTGTGGGGATATGGACTCTGCGGATACTATAATTTCGGCGGACTGTTCCAGTATGTTATTTTTTATCCGCTGATCGGATATGGGTTAGATCAGTATTTCAGTGAGAAAAAATTTGTGACGCCGCAGAATATAGGAAGAAACCTGACTGTGATCGCTGCGGCAGTTCTCACGCAGATGATGGTATATAAAGATTACCTTTCCGTTGGAAATTACCAGGAAGTATATCTTGGCACATGGCTGTCTGTCCCGGTCATTGTGATCTTCTTAAATGCAAAACTTCTCTTTCAGGAAGAACGTCTGTCTGAGCACACGAAAAAAGTTCTGGGATGTGTCGGAAGCTGTGTATTCGGATGTTATCTTTTAGGTGGATTTATCGGAACAGGGGGAAGACTGGATATCATTGCAAATACATTAACCCCTGTGATCGGAATGCTGCCGGCGTACATCATTGAGATCCTGATTGCTTTTCTGATCGAAGTGGCAGTTACGCTGGTTTTGAAGAAATTGCCGGTATTCCGGAAATTATTGTAGGAAATGTAATTAGCAGGATTTTGGAAAAAAGAGGTGTGCCGGGAAATTCCGGAACACCTCTTTTTGTCTTTTAAGTGAACATCATCAGGCAAGAAAATACGCCATTAACTTTTCTGCTACAGTTCTTACCACATTTGCACCCCACATTACCACGCGGTTGACCACATCCACGATCCATGGCTCTAAACGTCCGATCGTCGCTTTACGTACTTCATTGAGCAGACATGCAATTACCATGATTGCAAGCACATAACCGATCGCAGGGAATACTAAAAACCATGATCCTGCATAAGGTTTAAGATCGATCCATTTCAGCAGAAATGTCTGTACCGTTCCGTCTAACACATAAATGGCAAGTACATTTCCTGCAGCACGGTTGATAAAACGGCTGTGAAAATGAATCTCCCGAAACAGCAGCAATACCATGACAGAACCGAATATAATGAAGATCGAGCAGTCACGGCAGAAGGTCGTATAGAGTTTTCCACGAAGAAACGTCAGCGAACTGTCCGCAAGGAAAATAAAGCCAATGCTAAGAAGCAGCCCTGAAAGAAGGCGATGAACATTGTGGCTGCGGTTATGATAGAGTGAAAGGTAACGTCCGAGCAGATAGATCATAACCATGTGAACTAACCCTTTTCCACCGTCCTGCATGATCTCAAAAAATCCGAAAGTAGGGATCACAGAGAAAAGAAGCAGCAATATGGCAAGCAGCTTCCTAAAGTTTTCCTTTGATAGTTTTTCCGGGATCTGGTTTAAAAACGGTGTTAAAAAGCAGAGGAAAAAGTAGCAGCTGATAAACCAGTAATATCTTGAAATTACAGGAATACAGGATTTAATCAGTGATTTTATGCCAAAATTGCCGACGGCGATCGTACCAAATACCGTAAAAAAGATGATCATGAGATCAAGCCGGATCAGTTTTTTGAAATCAAAACGGATACCAAAATAACCGGAAATTAATATAAAACAGGTAACTCCCATGTTAAAAATGGAATTGACCAGTACATGGATCTCTGTGTTAAGCAGTGATACAGATGTATCAATACCTCCGAAAGTGTGCATCATCAGGATACCAAAGATGCATAATAAACGTAATAATTCAAAATTCGAAGAACGTTCTTTGGACATGATGTCTCCATTTCTGCCCGTGCTGCGGGGCATTAGAAATTTTTGCACAGATTATGTTTTGTATGGTGTTCTGTGCATTTTTTGCAGCAGAGTATTACAGATCTATACAAAGATCATGCTTTCTGGCTGCGTCTGATCTTTAGTTTCTGCTGCCACTTTGTATTGCCGTGTTTGATATCCGCAAGCCTGCCGCGGCATTTTAACATATAGGTCACAAACCTAGCATGCGCGGAATAAGACTGGTTTTCATAGATTCCTTCCATGAAGATTTTTGTGATATCAACAAAGTGAAGATTCAAAAACCAGGTTTTTTCGTGTCCGTCGATCGTATAACAATAAGGTCTGCCGTTTTCCCAGTGAAGATTTTTCACACTTAAGCGTTTGATATATTCATACTGGTGTTCTAAGTAGCCGGAAGATTCGCCGACAGAATTATCAAATACGCTGTGGTTCGCATCGTCTTGTAACAGGTTTAAATATTCGCCTTCCGGAAGAGATGAAACCCAAAGGTGCAGCAATGCCATCTCGCCGACACCACCGTACATGCCGAATTTGCGGTGGACATCCCATTTTTTCATCAGGATATCTTTATGATTTGCATACATATCGATACAGAAATCCGTAAATTCACGAAGACCTTCCGTGGTAAAATAGGAAAATCCTGCGCAGGTTTTCCATTTTAGACCGTTACCTTCTTCAAGCATTGCAAAATCCTGTAAAAGCGGAGTCTCGGCAGCTACCTTGCAGTGACGGAACGGTTCATATTCACTGACATTTAAATAAAGCAGAACATCACTGTCGATGATGACACATTCTTCAAAGGAGTTGCGCTCTAAATACTCTAATATAAGGAAGAAACGTTTGAAGATTCCTTCTGCCCACGCAGTCGGATAGGTAGAAAGATTTTCAAAAACAGAGTGGAACTTTGTCCATTTTTCAGTGATGAAATCATTCGCATTATGCCAGTCGTCACACCAGGCTTTGTTGTATTCATCGCCTAACAAAACAACTTTTTCATTATATTTTTTTGCCTGTGCAATACAGTATTTTAAATATTCCTGGTTCTTTTTTCCGGCAGCCTGTGCTTTTTCTCCGGTTTCATGGTGAACCATAACAGGAATAATTTTACTCATAATAATTGTCCCCCTTATTATTCTTTTTTCCAGTAAGTGCCGCCTTCTACGTCGCTGCTTCCGGTCGGTACTTCGCTTGCCATCGGATAATGCCAGTAATCGTTATACATGGCAACGATATCCGGTTCTTCCTCGTCCCAGCGTCTTCCTTTTAAACCAAACAATATCTGCAGGCATCCACCGAGATGAATTGCCTGTTTTCCCATTTTTTTGATATGGGCAGCTAATGGATAACCGTAAGCTCCACAGCCGAGCAGGGCGATGTCAAAATCGATTTTTTCGCATTCCCTGCACATATAATCGAGCGCGTCAAACCATGTGGCAAAACGCGCATCTGTAGCATTGCCTGCGGTCTGCACTGCTTTTAAAGTTTTTAATTCAAATTCAGGCAGAATGTCTGTACCAGGAAAGAGTTTATCAAAGTGTTTATACTGGTTTTGAATTGACTCTTCAAATGGATGAATGACAAGTACCTTTTTCCCGGCAAGGGCAGCAGACCATGGATTATTGCTGCGCCATGGTTCTAAGGAGATCAGCCGGCAGGTTGCAGATAAATCTTTACAGTATCTGCGGATATAATAATCCTCACAGGCATTCTGCCACAAACCCAGGATATCCGTCTGCCTGCAGGCATCTTTCATGATATCGTTAAAACGGGGAAGAAGTGCAGGATCATTTGGGAAAAAGCCGGCGCAGGTAAAAAGCTGTTCGCAGGCTTTTTCTTTTTTGGATTCCATGTGAAATTCATCCACGCGCATGTTAAAAAGCTCGACAGCACCAAAACGTCCCATCATAAATGGCTTGCCGGAACCAATCAGGTCTGCCGTATATTTATTTAATGTATCCGTATCATAGAACGGTTTGCCGACATAATGCCGGTAAAGAAAATCTGAGTCATCTGTTGCCTGCCGCAATTTGTTGCGCAGACAGTATTTTAACTGATAATAAGAGGCTCCGAGGATCGTACCCATCTTAAGAACACTCCTTTCTGATTGCAGTACATAGATATAAACATCATAAACAATGCTTCCTGCGGTGTCAAGAAAAATGGAACAGGCAGAGGAATCTACTGTTTGACACTCACTATATATATTTGATACAATAAAGAGTAAATGAAGTTGAGAAAGTAACAGATAGAGGAAAACGTTATGAATACGATTAAATGGAAAATGCCGGATCAGTATCTGACCGAGTGGTACCGGAATCTTTCGGGAGCGGTAAAGACAGCTTTTTATGCTGCGTTTGTGGCAGGGCTTGCAGCACATTTGTATCAGTTCACCAATAAATTATATAACTATGATGAACTTGCAAATACACCCGGAGGTATCGGACTTAGCACAGAACAGGGAAGATGGCTGTTAAACTGGATGGGACAGTTTATGCATTCGGTATTTGGAGGTTCTTATTCACTGCCTCTTTTTAACGGGATCTTTGCACTTTTGTTCCTTGCATTATCAGCAGGAATGATCGTTTCCATCTTTCAGGTGAAAAACAGGCTGACCGCAGGACTTATCGGAGGACTTATGACGGTATTTCCGGCAGTTGTGTCCATGTATTTTTTTATGTTTCTGTCACTTTATTATGCGATCGGTATATTTTTCAGCGTGCTTGCTGCGTGGCTGACTGTGAAATATCCGAAAAATATCATTGCAGACATAGCAGCAGTTTTAATGGCTGCCTGTTCACTGGGTGTATATCAGGCATATTTTCCGGATACTGTATGTATCCTGCTTATGGTAGTGATCTTAAAGGCAGGATTTGGCGGCGTAAAAGAGAAAACACAATGGAAAGAATTTTTTCTTATGGTCGTCCGATTTTTAGTTGTGATGGCAGCAGGTATTGTAGTTTATTTTCTTATTAATAAGGCAGTACTTGCAGTAACGCATATACAGCTTACGAGTTATCAGGGTGGCGATACGATGGGAAAGATCACGTTTACGCAGCTCATTGATGCAGTGAAGCAGTGTTATACTTCGTTTTTTGATCTGGGATATTCGGATGTTATGGGGATTAACTATAACCGGACCATAAAACGTCTGATCAAAGTGATGTGGCTGTTATTTGCAGCTGGTATCGGAGCATATCTGGTTTTAAAGAAAAAGGAATATTTAAATAAGGTAATTGCTCTGTGCGGCATATTGGTATTTCCGGCAGCAATGTTTTTGATCTATGTGATGGCACCGAATTCTTATTGTTATACACTGATGGCATATCCGGTTGTATTTTTCTTTATATTTTTCCTGCTCTGGATGGATGCATGTTTGTGGAACCTGAAACTGCAGGCACCGGTTAAGAGTATAGCCGGCTGGGTATCGGCACTGCTTACAGCAGCATTGGTAATCGTGTTTGTCTGGTATGCAAATGGAAATTATATGGCACTTGAATATACGAAATATCATGATTTTTCCTATGTACAGACATTGATCACAAAAATACGCAGTGTGGAGGATTATTCCCAGGATAAAGCTGTGATCGTGGTTGGAACACAGATCTCAGACAGCACAGGCAGTATGGGAAGCCTGATCGGTGATACGTTTATCGTTGGTGGAAAAGCAGATACTAATTTAGGGTATAATTCACTGCTGTATCTGATGTCTGACTACCTTGGATTTTCACCATATTATGGCACTTATGAGGAGATTCAGAGCTGGATGCAGAGAGAAGCGGTGAAAGAAATGCCGGCTTATCCTGCAGATGGCTCCATTCAGGTTATCGACGATACGATCATTGTAAAATTGTCTGATTATGAAATGAATTAAGGAACGATTGGATGAAAAAATATTTATATCTTATGAGAGTACATCATTATATCAAAAACATACTGATTTTTATGCCGCTGATCTTCAGCGGCAATCTCACAGACCGCCGGAAATTTATGGCAACATTACTTGGAATGATCGCATTTTCGCTGGTCACATCCGCTGTCTATATTATTAATGATATCAGGGATGCGGAAAAAGACCGGATGCATCCGACGAAGAAAAAACGTCCGATCGCTTCCGGCGCAGTCACACCGGTGCATGCTGTGATACTGATGGCAGTCATTCTGATCGTGGCAATGGTTTTACTGGCAGTATCAGATGCAACAGCAGGCAGTTATACACTTGTGCTGTTATATCTGTTTATTAATGTGGCATACAGTATGGGACTTAAGGATGTACCGCTTTTGGATGTGACCATCCTTGCTTCCGGATTTTTGCTCCGTGTACTCTTTGGTGCAGTGCTGACTGGAACGGAAGTATCTGAATGGCAGTATCTGACTGTACTTTCCGGCGCATTTTATTTCAGCCTTGGAAAGAGACGAAACGAACTGCAGAAGAAAAAAGACGGGGATACGAGGAAGGTACTTAAATATTATACGAGAGATTTTCTCGACAAGAACATGTATATGTGTCTTGCCCTGCTCAATACATTTTATGCTCTATGGTGTAAGGATATTACCAATGCAGGAATGAAATATGCAATGTGGACTGTACCGATCGTGATCTTAATCTGCATGAAATATAGTCTGACGGTTGAGGGCAATTCTGAGGGAGATCCGGTTGAGGTGCTTTTACATGATAAGGTGCTGATGGCGCTCTGTGTTGTTTACGGTATTGTAATGGTAGCTATGCTTTATTCCGGAGTATAGTCTGCAGGCTGTTGAAAAAGTATGGTTAGTTAGTAGAAAAGAGCTTGGAAATGAGGTTTTTATGAAACGAACATATAAATTTGGCTGGATCATTTTGATCGCACTGATTCCGCTGTTGCCATTATCGGGCTGGAATTACAGCATTGATGTCAGCGATGTCGGTTTTAATCTGAATCAGTATCGTTTTTGTTTTACAGATATGGACAGTACTTATCTTCCTTTGTTTCTGACGAATATTTTAGGCGGCTGTCTGTTAAGATTATTTGAAGTGCTGCATATACCGGCATATATCGGTATGGAGGCTGCGTGGGCAGCAGTCTGTTTTTATCTTTGCTTCTTGTCTTACCGGCTCTATGTAAGATATCGCAGGGATACATTGATACTTCCGGCACTTGCGTTTGCTATGGTGTTTGCAAAATGTAATTTTCATTTCTTTATTTATAATACGGCAGTTGCATTTATGGCACTGACGGGATTGTATTTTCTCATCCGGGCGGTCAATGATAAAAAGTCATGGATGCTCTTTTTTGCAGCAGCATTTTTAATGCTGGCTTCTTTCTGCAAGATATCTTCCCTATTGCAATTTGCTGTATTTGCAGTTCTTTTTTATGATCTTTACCGGAAAAAGGATGTGGCATATTTTGTACGTCAGGTGTTATGGTGCGTGGCAGGTGTTTTGTGCAGTTTTGCAGCAGGACTTGTGCTCATGTACAAAACATGTGGGATCAGCACTTATTTTCAGATGGTTGCAGACATGTTTCTCTATGCGGGAAACTCAAATGACGGACATACGATCGGCAACATGGTGGTGATCAATTTCAAGGGAACTGTGCGTGGAATGTTGTTACTTGCCGTGATCTATGTTATTTATCTGGCAGCAGCAAAAATAAAAAGGCTTGCGCCGGTTATTGGATA
>OGMW01000316.1_pt1 | contig 54921 bp, 47 predicted proteins | sample 1573281 | NCBI WGS metagenome assembly OGMW01 (sample SAMEA2581907, study PRJEB24529) | metagenome | biome: Human gut stool | place: China | collected 2011 | reverse complement strand
TCGACCGTTGCACTCGTAGACTTTACTTCGGTAAAGAACGAATAAGGAAACTTTAGGATAAAAACCGATCAAAAGTAGATTTGATCGGTTTATCTAAACGGCGCTCGATCGCCATGCGAGGATCGGAACAGCGCTGTATGGACTGCCACAGCAGAGCAGTGTGCGAGGACTGCCACCGTCCGCTCGGCATCAGATAAGCAAGACCGGCACTTCGCAGCGCGCAGGCGAAAATAAAGGATAACCCTGAGAGCCGTTAAAATGCGTGCTTCACGAGCCTATAATCAGAAGAACGTTTCCGTTTTCTGCGGACGGGTGTGCCCCGTTTGCCGCAGCTGCCGGATCCTTACATCTCTGGACAAGGACCTCACATGGCACAAAAATCCTACGACCTGTCTGCACTGGCTGCAGACCCTGAAAATCAGACTGAATTCAACAAAGTAATCAAAGCAATAGAGGACCTGAAGGGGGAGGAGAAAGAAAAGCTCACCGGTGACGTCCTGAAGATACTCGTTGAGGCCGGTAATGTGAGCAGCGCGCTCGAACTTGCCCGGGCTGCCGGTACGGATTACGGTCTCCCGTTTGCCGCTTACACCCCGCTTTTCCCGGTGCTGCTTCACTTTGCACGCGCCGGCGCTGACCGGACGCTGTACCGGGCGCTCTTTGAACTGTTCCCCGAAGTGCTTCCGTTTGCCTTTGAAGCGGATGATTTTATGTGCCTCGGCGAGAAGAACCATACAAGTGATGAGATCTTCGCCAGAGAGGACGAACTCATGAATGCGGACAACTGGCTCGCGTCGGACTATGAGCACAAACTCATGGCGATGTGCGCGACTGAACCGTTCGGCGCCATGGAATACGAGAAAAAGATGGTGACGGCGGAAGTGGCGGTGCGCTGTGCAAAATCCGCAGATAACGTTGAAGCCGCGGTTCTGATGGAGGCTGTCAACGAGGCGCTCAATGCTCTCACAGAGGCGGAAAAGAAGCTGCCGCCGTATTTCGGAACCAAACTCACGGTTCTTGAGAACCTTGGCCGTCCGGCGGACATTCCGGAACGGATCGCCCTGCTTGAAAGTGCCATCGAACGCACACCCGACGAAATTTCGCTGCGTCAGGATCTTCTCAAGTTGCGCCAGCAGATTGCTCACGAGGAAACCGTTGAACGTGAACGGCTCGGCGCGCAGGGGAAATTTATTGTGGACGGCTTCTGGAAAGAAGAGCCCGCAGAGCAGACGCAGCCGGGAATCACGGCAGCCGCCTTTTATACCGAGGCCGCCCGTCTCGGGGTGGCGCTGCCGGTGGCGTACTTCAATGTGCTGGAGCTCTCCAACGGCGGAACGCCGGTGCGCCGGGCCCACAAGGCACCGTTTAACTCCTGGGCGCGTCACTATGTGCTCGTGAACCGCTTCCTGCCGCTTGATGCCGCCCGCATGCTTGAGGAAAAGACCCGTCTGGGGCTGCCTGACGGTCTGATTCCTTTTGCCACGCAGGTTAACAATGACAATGCGGTGTTCTGCTTTGACTACCGCAGCAATGAAGTTGAACCCTCGATTGCCTACTCGGATCCCGATCCGGATATCGGTATTTTCACGCTCGCCCCCGACATGCTCTCGTTCCTCGTGGGACTCACTGATGAGGTTGAGTACGAGGTGGGGTTTGAAGAGCTCAATCAGACGCTTTCGTATTTCACCGCCACGCTTAATGCGCCGCTCAAGCCCGAGCTGCTGCGCGCGGTATCGGAGACGCTCGATCCCGTTGTGACCAATCACTTCCTGCGTCAGCGGCTGTTTGCTCTGGTGAAGGCCAATAATGCGCTGGTGCTTGAGAAAAACCGCTACACCGACCGTTTCCTCTTTGCGCTGTTCTGGCTCGTGTCGCTTAAGACACCTGTGGCGGATGCCGCACAGTTCGGCCAGGAGGTGCAGCGTCTGGCGGTCAGTGACTCGGCAGTCAAACCGGGGTTCGGTCTGCTGTCCTATTCACCGGCCTTTATCGACAGCTGGGTCGGGGAAAAACTCGAATCCGGAGAGCTCGTTCAGAAAGAGGGCAAGCTGGCTCTGTCAGTGAAGGTGCTTGATGCGATCGAAGCCATGCAGGCGGACATTGTGCGCACCCTCGACCCGGACCCGCTCGAGCGGTTCCACAATATGCTTGGCAGCAATCACTTCCGGGAGGTCGTTGAAGGCGTGAGAATGCTTCCCCCTGACGATCGTACGCCGGAACTCATGATGCAGGTGGTCTGCGCCTATAACAATCTTTCGGAGTTTGACAGTGCGCTCGTGATCATTGACCAGCTCAAGGAGCTCGTCAGCGATGAGGATCCCTACATGCACTACCTTGAGAGCTATGCGCTCTTTAATCAGGCGGTCGAAAAGATGCAGGAGGGGGAGGATTTCCCCGTGCGGCTGCAGATGGAAAAGGCCTTCCAGGCGATTACCATGGCACAGGCGCTGGTCTCTCGCAAGCATGAAATGGCTGACATGATCAGGGAGTTCCGCGACTATGTGCAGAGTGCGCTTGTCAATTTTGACCAGTTCAAAGCCGACATGATGCAGGAGCATGAGATTGAAGCTGCTGCGGATATCCCTGCACTCGGTGAGTACACGCAGGAGCAGGGGCTGACGGTGATTGAGCATGTGAGCCGGTATTTCGGCGAGCCCGACGACCTCGTACGTCTGAGTTTCGGCGGTGAACAGCCGTTCCCCTGTGCTTTTGCCGTGCTCAAGCCGCTCAGCTTCCGTCCGGAAAAAACAGTGGTGACGCTTGGTCTGGGATCCTATCCGATGACGATCGGGCAGTCCGAGCTGCCTCAGGCAAAACCGGAGGATATCGAAGGGCTCCGTCGCTGTGAGCTGATGATCTCCATGCCCTCTGACTGGCGCTATGATGATCCGTCCGCTACGCTGCCTTATATCATTCTGCAGCTTGTCGCCTCGAATATGAAAGACGACTGGATCGGTTTCGGACATGTTCTGGAGTGGGGTGAAGGAACGGGCCCGTTTACCGGTGCGCTGATTCTGATGCCTCAGGGTCCCTCACGTCTGGAAAAGGATATGCGGCTGCGTGAATCCGTCTTGCTTGACGGTGACAGGAAGGTCAACTTCTATCATGTGATTCCGCTTCTGCCCGAGGAGATCCGCTTTGCGCAGAATCACAGCCCGCAGCAGCTCATTGAGCGGCTCGGCCACCTGAAGTACGTGGTTGATACCGGCCGCAAGTCGCCGCTGCGTGAAAAGTAAGCCGCAGAAAATCTGCATGAAAAAGCCGCCCGCCGGACAATGCTCCGGCGGGCGGTTTCGTCTGCAAAGCGGCTTACTTCTTCACATTCATCGAATGGTAAACCTTGTTGCGGCCGTCGTATTTGAGCTGCAGATCACGGTCTGTGTCAAAAATAGGCTTCATCACCAGGTCAACCACCACCTTGCCTTTGGCGGGCACGGTGAGCTCACGGTGATTCGTGTCGGCGACGGTGTCCCAGAGATTCTTCGTGTTCATAACATACATGTAGAAGGACTCGGTTTTCATGCGGTACGGCTTGTCGCTAAGGTTGGAGACCTCGACCTTCAGTCTGGCCGTCTGCTTGCCCGCCTCGTAACTGCTCGAGAGCAGCTTCATGGCGATGTCTTTCTGACGGCTCATCTTGTTCGGGTCATCTTTGAGACCTTCAGGACGCTGGTTGATTTTGCCGATATTGTGCTTGTAGCCGTTTTTAAGGTACTGATCCACGGCCGGCTGAACGTCGTCAGCGAGCATGCGGAAATTCTTGAATTCAGGCGCATCAAACGCCTTCACCTTCAGGCTGTTGGCGGCAATGATGGCTTTGGAGAGCTCATCGGCGAAGGTTTTGAATGCGGGGCCGTATTTTTCGTTATACGGAACCGAGTCGTACTTGCTCTGACGGATAAATTCGCGCAGCGCTGGATCCTTCACGTTTTCCTTGAAGTCCGGGAAGATTTCGTCGTAGCTCGCCTTCACAATATTCTTGCCTTTGTAGACGAGCTGCAGGCGGGCGATAAGACCGTCGTCAAGCCGCTTTGAGTAGCCGATGTAGTATTCGCCGGAAGGTTTCGCCACCATATCCTTGAGCACTGCCACGGCAGGAATAAAGCCGTCGCGCGCAGAGTTGGAGGAGCCGTAGACGGTGTCAAACTGCAGATCGAGACTCTGGTGCTTGAGAATCTGGTATTCGAGGAAAGTCACGCCGTTGGCCCAGGTCACCTTGGTGACATCCGTGCGCGGCTTGGAGAACTGGAAGAACGTGTAGCCGGTGCGGCGCTTTTTCTGATTGGCCCAGGTCTTGTTGTAGTAGGTGTCCGAGAGCTTTTCGTCCATTTCAATATGCACGATCCGGCCGTTGTCCACGACAAGGTCGACCAGCGCATTGTAGTGGTCGTTGAAATGAGCAAAGCGGTGATCGAGTCCGTAATACTCACCGACAATCAGGCCCATGGGCGGTTCGGCCGTCCAGTGCATGATTTTGGCTTTTTCCTCGAGATCCATCGGTTTGGCCTGCTTACCGACAACACGCGAAGGCTGCACGGTGGCGCCGGAGGTGGTATCCAGATCGTACTGATAGCCGTTAATCACGACACCGCCGGCATTCGGGTCAATGAAAGAATGTTCGTTCGGTTTGAGATCGGCAGCCTGAAGCGTGCTGATAGCCAGTGCTGCACAGAGCGCTGCTGAGAGTTTCTGCATTGAGCTGTCTCCTTGAAGTGAAAATCCCGTTCCGCTCTCAGTCGGCAGAACGGACCTGAATTGAGGCTAAAAGAGAGACAGGAAATCGTCAAACGGAATATTTTTAATAATCCATTTAAAAAAATTTTTAAAATGCAGAATATAAACAGTAATGCTGTGTTTATCTCTTCCTTACGGCTGCGGGAGAGGGATGCGGGAGATTGCCGGCGTCGGCCGGTGTGACGGACTGTTAAGGCAGAAAAAGTCCGTTTGATTTAAATCAGATAATAAAACAGTTTTCCGGTTGCATAGTGTAGAGGCCGGGCACAAAAGAGCCGGCACAACCTTAAAAGGTCATGCCGGCCGGTCACGGTTTAGAGACCCCCTGAGGAATGCTCCCGGGCGCGCAGGAAAGCCTTACAACGGAATCTTGAAGGTTTCTTCGTCGCTCAGAACAAGCCCCCTGGAGAGCTTGAGCACTCTGACGTCCGTTTCGGAGACGCCGATAGTATCTCCGTCGACGAATGTGACATCGTTGTCGAGCACGTAGTAAATGGTGTTGCGCATAAACTGCATCGCCTCGGAGAGATCGGTTTTCTCAAGATCCTCCGCCCGGACAAAGATTTCCATTTCGTGTTTGCCAAAGAGTTTCATCCCGTCGGTGTAGCAGCTCACGCCGTTTTCCACACGCTCGAGACCGCACCAGACCCAGTCGCTGACGGGCAGTTCATCGTTGCGCATTGACTGCGCCTCTTCGATATACATTTCCGGCGAGTACACCACGCCGGGCAGGTGAACAGCGGTGACGCAGGGCTGTTTGAGCACACTCGAGACCACTTTCACAAACAGCTTTCCGCGCTCGATCAGGTCAAGGTCGGAATTAATAATGGCGACAAGGATATGCGCAGTGTGCGCCCTGGCCACTTCCACGCCTTCCTTCCAGAAGAAGTTGAAACCAGCTGCGCGCTCGGCCTCCTCATGCGGAATGCGGCCCGGCATCAGCGCCACCGTCATCATGGTGTTGCCGATATTAAAGACGAGACGGTCATCGTGCTCATCATCGTCCTCATCGGGTTCGTCCGAGCGCTCGAGCCCCCAGTCCGCTTTCAGATCCTGCCAGAATCTGGCCTGATCAAAGGCGGGTTTGCTCTGCAGTGCAAAGACGATGAAGCGGCCGGTGTCGGAATCCTCTTCCGCGCTGCTCTCGCCATCCGTACCGGTGCTGCCGTGCTCGTCCCCGTCTTTTCCTCCGGCTTTCTCCCGGTCTGCAATGTCCTCGCGGCACTCTTCAATCACGCTTGCCGGCGTATCATCTTCGGGATCAAGCTCGGTCCAGCGTTTTTCCCATTCAATCGTCTCTTCGGGCCGGTTGAGGTACTGATAGGCATAGGTTTTGCGCATGGGTCAGGCCGCCTGATTTTCGCCTTCCTCGCGGATGGCATCAAGCAGCTCCAGCGTCTTCTCGAGCATACTGTGACGGTAAGAGCGGGAAGTGCCTTTGTTGCCGTCGCCCAGAATGGTCCGATTCTGCATGGCCCGGATGCGCAGATAGCGCAAACTGTAGTTGAGCTGCTCTTCAGGAATCGTATCGAGTGCGAGCAGACACAGCGAGAATTTATCCGCATCGTTCCATGCCTCAAACTGTGCGAGGAAAGGTTCCGGATTGGCCGGATCGTACGGGATAAATTTGTCGTCAAGCGCAACCGGCTGTCCGTAGGAATCCCGTACTGCTTTCCTCTTCAGAGTCGTCCTCTTTGAAAAAGAGCGGTTCGGCGCCGGGGCAAAGCGCTGCAAAAAGCGAGAAGGGCCGGTCGAGGTTCTCGAAGAAAGTCCGCGCTTTCTCGAGCACGGTATTGATGTCCCAGGCGAGAAAAAGCACATAACCGGCGTGCACCCCGGTCGCACCGCCGATGAGTCTGACGGTGTTCTCACCAAGGCTGGAAACGAAGTTTTCGACCTGATTGCGCACCGCAAAGACGGCCTCTGCATTGTGCAGGTCCTCAATCGGGTACGCAAAGAAGCCCGGGCACACACCGTCGGCCATCTCCGCTTCATAGCACTGGCCGTCCTGCTCTCCGGTGATGTAATCGCGCAGGAGCGGATAGAAAGCTGTGGCAAGCGATCCGGTTAAGACATCGTTGAAGAGTCCAGCATCCTCAACCGGATCGGGGTCCTTCTGGAAAGTCAAGTACTGTTTGAGGTGCTCATTCGGATCGAGGCTCAGAGGGACACCGGCCTTTTCCAGATATGCCGACAGCTCTTTGAGCGTGATGGATTCGCCCCTGGCGGGTTTGTCAAGCAGTTCGAAACCGTTGCAATAACTCATCATATTGAGCTCGCCGATGGCGTGCTGAGTGAGCATGCCGGCAAGCCACCATGCACGATCCACCTGATTCCTGTCGTGCAGCATGGGCACCAGAGCGTCGCTGTAGAGTTTGAGACTGAAATCCTTGTCCTCATCGACGCTGACCCACACCTGCACCTCGCTCTGCGACATGCCGTCGCTGCCAGAAGTTTTGAGTGCCCAGTCTTTGTCGAACGGCTGCAGGCCGATGGAGAAGATCCATTTCTCCAGGAGTGAGGGCGGCGCATGGCGCACGAAGTATTCCAGTTTAAAGAGCCGTTCCTTCCAGCCGTCAGCCGAGAGAACCAGCTCGTAGCGACCGGCAGACTCCTTATAGCCGACTTCAAACACAGCGTCAGAGAGCGCCTCCTTCAGACAGCGGCCCACCGTATCGGAAATCCTCTCACTGAGCGCGTCGGTGCCGACATCGACAAAGGTGCGAAGCTGACCCTCGCATTTGAGAAAAGCATTCCAGGCATTTTCGACCCGTTTTGCAAACGGCTCGACGAAATGCGGTTCCCGAAGGGCGTTTTCGCATATCACCTTCGCCTCCTGGATATCGGAGTCAACTTCGCGATTTTCGACGCCAGCGCTCTCGAGCGTCAGCTCAAAATAATCCTGCGCCTTGCGGTGCTGTTCAAGATAGTACAGACACATGGCGCACGCGGCGTAGTATTGTGAATCCGTCTCGAAATCTTCCTCCTCTTCGAGCTCTTCGAGAAGTTCGAATGCTTCAAGCAGCGCCGGGCGCTCCCGGGCGGGATTGCCGGCACGGGCCTTGCCAAGCAGGGCGAGGGCGTAAAGATAGGTGCTCTGCGGTGAGACGGCCTGCTCGGGCAGGCCGGAAAGGGCTTCGAGCGCCTCCTCGTAACGGTTCTGGTTGATCAGCTCCCGGATGGCATTGAGAAAATCCATGCTGTTCTCCATGTTGTGAAGGCGCGCACTGCGGGCAGTGTCCCGGAGGTGGCCTCAGGTGTTTGAGGTAAAGTCGGCAGCCGGTCGTAGTGAAGGCGACCGGTTGAGTGTGAAATGGTCAGTATTTAAACAAATATAGCAAAAAAACGCCTTTTCCAGAAATCTGATTACCGGAAAAGGCGCGTAAAAGAATGCTATGTGTTTGGAATTATTTCGGGCCAGAGCCGGCAGGCAGGCGGGCTCCTGTATGCCGGCTTTCTGTGGTCGCGGCCCGGATGAGCGTTTTCTCTCCTGTCAGTGATCGGACTTGATCCCGGCGCCGCACATTGTGATCAGGGCGTCGGACTTGGGACCGGTGTCTTCACAGAACTTCAGCCAGGCGGCATAGTTCGCGGCTGTGGTGTGTTCGCAGTAGATGCCGCGGCGGGCGAGTGCAGCACGGGCCTCAAGGATACGGTCTTCAGGGGCATGCACCACCGTCACGTTGTGCCGGCTCATGAGCTCAAGCAGCTCCTTGCCGCGCATGGGACGCCCGATGGCAATCCCTTCGGCAAGCGTGGGTGCGGGGGTGATGTCTGCGGGCTGATCACTGCCGGCCAGACGGGCGCGGTAGAGCGGATCGCAGCTCTCACTCTGCAGGGCGATAACCTGCGGTTCATGATCGATGACGCCCGAGGCCATCAGATGTTCAATCGCCTTCATCACGCCGATAAAGAGTGTGCCGTTGCCCACGGGCACCACAATGTACTCGGGCAGGCGTCCGAGCTGCTCGAAGGTTTCGTAGATATAGGTCTTCGTACCTTCATAGAAATACGGGTTGTAGACGTGGTTGGCGTAGTAGGCGCCTTTCTCTTTCACAGCACTGCGACAGACATCGGCACAATGGTCGCGGCTGCCCGGCACCACATGAGCAGTGGCACCGTGGGCCTGAATCATGGTGATTTTCTTCGGGCTGGTTCCTTCAGGCACATAGATGTCACAGGTGATCCCTGCGCGGGCGCAGTAGGCGGCGACACTGTTGCCGGCGTTGCCGCTGGAGTCCTGCACACAGTGCGTCACACCGATTTCAGCCATATGGCTCACCAGTGTGGCCGCGCCGCGGTCCTTGAAGGAGAGGGTGGGCATGAAGTAGTCCATTTTCAGAAGCACATCATCGTCAAGGCGGATGATCGGTGTCATCCCTTCGCCCATGGTGATGTTGCGCCACGCTTCGCCATCAATGCCCATGAAACGGCGGTAGCGGAACAGACTCCACTCGTTGCGGTCAATGAGCGCCTCATCCCACTTCGGGGGTTCAAATGCGAGGTCAAAAAGCCCGCCGCAGTGGCAGTGCGAGTCATGTGTTGTGGTAGGTGTCAGTGCGCCGCAGCGCGTGCAGACGAAGTTCATGATCCCTCCTCAGGGACAGCTGTCAGACCTAAAAAAAGCGCCGCAGGGAAAAAGCTCCTTTGAGACGCTTATGCCGGATTTTCAGAGCTTGCGAACCTCATCAATATAGCTGTAGACCGTGACCTTGGACATTTCCAGCCGTTCGGCCACCAGATCAACAGCCCCCTTCATCTGGAACACGCCCCGGGACTCCATGAAACGGATCATTTCCAGACGGCGTTCCCGTGTGAAGGGCTTCGGCGTCTGGCGCACGATACTGTTGATAATGTCAGTGACAATATCGAGCATGTTCTGGTTGATCCCTGTCGGACCGATAGATTCCGACTGACCGGCCTGAACAGGTGCAGCAGAGGTTTTTTCAATCCCCGGAAGCATCGAGGAGAGGAACTCCATCTGCTGGGTGATCCGTGACGTATCCATATTGATGCAGAGCGCACCGACAAGGGTGTTGTTTTCGTCACGCAAAAACAGCGATGAGGATCGGATCAGCTTTTTCTGATGACGGAAGTAGTAGTTGGCGATAATCCCGCTGTTGGTGTCCTGAGCCATGAGCGCCTGAGTGATCAGGTGATGAAAACTGTCACCGACCTGCCGGCCTGTGACGGTACCGTTGGCCACATAGACCACCGAGTGTTCAGGTGTGCGCAGATCGTGCAGGACAACCTCGCAGTCAGCCCCGAACGTCTGCACCAGCAGATCTGCAACAGGGATGTACTGCGCGAGAGCGGGAGATATATCAGCTCGAGAAGATGTTTTCATTTTTGGTCAGAAATGCGTTTAGAATTGAGGACACTTTCAACACTAGCACACTCGCAGTTGACTTGGTATGCAATCCCCGGTTCCAAAGCCTTTCCAAAAGGGAGTTCCATCTTCTTACCGACGTCATCTATAAAAAATTATACATAAAAACCGCCTGATATAGTTGTGAAAGTATAAAATTTCTACAAAAACGTAGAAAAAATTCTAGACCTCGAGAACGCATACTATGGATGAACTCATCTACGGCGTGTGGAAGGGTCGGGTATATGACAACCGCCGTCGTATTGATGGGGAGGTGCCTGATGATCTGCCACTCGCGGAATTCCTGTCCTTTAATCCCGGAAACCCTGTTGCGGGTTTTGCCGGGCCGCAGGGTTTTCTGATTTTTGACAACCGCATCACACTCGCCGAGGTGCTCTGGCGGTACTATCACCGCACCCGGGAGCTCTCCTGCGGACGCTGCACGCCGTGCCGCGCCGGCAGTGTTCTGATCGACGAGGCGTTCGGCAAGGCCAGGGAGGGCCGCGGCGCTGAGGTTGACTGGGATCGCATCGCACTTATCGCCTCGCAGATGCAGGAGACCAGTCTGTGCGGGATCGGTCTTTCCACACCGGCCGCACTGCTCGGTGCGCTCCGGTATTTCCCGCAGCTGCTCAGAGAGGCGCCTGCGATGCCCGATACCGGCCGTGATTTTTACAGTGTGGCCACAGCCCCCTGTATTGAAGCCTGTCCGGCTCACGTGAATGTGCCGCGCTACATTGATTATGTCCGTGACGGACACCCGGAACTAGCCACCGGTGTGCTGCTTGAGCATTACCCGCTCGTGGGATCGTGCGGGCGTGTCTGCGTGCGTCCCTGCGAGAGCGCCTGTGTGCGTGGAGAGGTTGACCGCCCTGTGGCGATCAAGGATCTCAAACGTTTTGCCGCAGACCACCTCGGCAGCCCGATCGAAGCGGTCTTTGACGGTAATGCCCGGCAGAAGCACTCTCCGGTCTCCAAGAGCGTGGCCGTGATCGGTGCGGGGCCCGCCGGTGTGACCTGTGCGTACCATCTGCTGCGCAGAGGGCACAAGGTTGATATTTTCGAAGAGCAGCACGGCGCGGGCGGTATGGCCCGGCTCGGCATTCCGATGTACCGTCTGCCCAACGATCTGCTTGACTCGGAAACCGGCACGATTGAAAAGCTCGGCGGCCAGTATTTCTTCGGCCAGCGTCTTGGCAGGGACTTTACCATCGACTCACTGTTTAAGCGAGGCTATGAGGCGGTCTTCCTGGGTGTAGGCTGCGCCCTCGGACAGTATCTGGGGCTGCCCGGCGAGGATCAGTCTGCGCAGGGTTATCTCAAGGGGCTGGATTTCCTTCTGGATGTCGAGCGCGCCCAGAGTCAGGGCACAAACCTTGAGCTGCCCGGTGACGTGGTCATTGTCGGCTGCGGCAATGTGGCCATGGACTGCTGCCGGTCGGCACGACGCCTTGTCAGAGACGGTGCCCGGGTCACCGTGAGCTATCGCCGCACCCGTGAGTCTGCTCCGGCGGATGCCGAAGAAATCGAGTCGGCCATGGAGGAGGGAATTGCGTTTGATTTTCTGAGTGCTCCTGTCGAGGTGATTGTTGAAAACGGTAAAGTGACCGGTCTGCGTCTGGTGCGCATGCGTGAAGGGGAACCCGACGCCTCGGGGCGCCGCAGTGTCAGTCCGGTGCCGGGAAGTGAATACGTGATTCCCTGCTCGACGGTGATCGCAGCAATCGGCCAGAAGATGGACGCGGGGATTTTCGCCCCGGAAGACGGGATTACGCTCAACCGAAAAGGTGTGATCGTGGTTGACGATGCGCTGCAGACCACTCGCGAAGGGGTGTTTGCCGGCGGGGATGCCGTCACGGGGCCGACGAGCCTGATCAAAGGCATGGCACAGGGCCAGCAGGCGGCAAGCGCCATTCATGAGTATCTCATGACCAAAGCCTCGGGCTTTATCCCCCGGCGCCGCATGGCGGACATGATCCAGGCGGGCAGACTGCTTGAGGACTGTCATCCGGAGCGCGCTCTTGTGTATAAACCCCGTCAGACGATGCCGCGTCTTGAAGCCCGGGAGCGTGTGAAGCACTGGCAGGAGGTCGAGCTCGGTCTGAGCGAGGATCAGGCCTGGGCGGAGTCCTCACGCTGTCTGCGCTGCTACAGACTGTTCGGTATTTCAACGCTCAAACATATTCCGGGTAACTCGCCCATGGAAGAGCTCTAGGAGAAGGTCAATGCAGAGAGCTTATATTGATCAGCGTCCCGTGGACTTCACGCCCGGTGAGACGATCCTTGAGGCGGCCCGCCGTGAGGGTATCTTTATTCCGACGCTGTGTGAATTCAGTGCGCTTCATCACCGCCCTGGCACCTGCAGAATGTGTCTTGTCTCGTGTGAGAAAACCGGTGCCGGCGGCCAGGAGCGGATCGTCACCGCCTGTGACACACGGCTCGAAGAGGGGGACCGGATCCGCACGAACACTGCTCAGGTGCGGGGGCGTCAGAAGCTGCAGGCAGAGCTGCTGTTTATGGATCACTGTGAAACCTGCTCGGCCTGTGCACGGCACGGTGCCTGCGAACTGCAGAAGGTTGCCATGGAAGTGGGACTTGATACGGGCGGCCTCTCCGGTACGCTCAACACCCGCAGCGGCCGGGATCTCTCGCAGACCGGTCTCACTTTCACCCCCGACAAGTGCATCCGCTGCATGCGCTGTGTGGAGGTCTGCCGTCAGCTTCACGGCATCGGCGCAATCACGTTCGAGAAGACCGGTACCGACGCGCATATCGGCTTTGACGGTGACGCCTGGATTGAGTCCGACCGCTGCATTCAGTGCGGTCAGTGCGGGCTGGTCTGTCCGACCGGTGCGCTCGCGGTGCGAAACGACATTGACCGTGCGCTCGACTGGCTCGGCGACCCGGAAATCATCACGGTGATTCAGTTCGCGCCGGCAACCCGCATCGCCATCAGTGAGATGGCCGGTCTGCCCGCCGGCACCAATGCCGAAGGTCAGCTCGTTGCCGCTCTCAAGCGTCTCGGGGCTGACTATGTGATGGATACGCGCTGGGCGGCGGATGTGACCATCATGGAGGAGGGCACAGAACTGATGGAACGGCTGACGGCACAGAAACTCGCCGGCACGCTCGGAAATCCCCGCACGATGTTCACCTCGTGCTGCCCCGGCTGGGTCAACCATATGGAAAAAGAGGCGCCGGATCTGTTTGCGCATCTCTCGAGCACGCGCTCGCCGCAGCAGATCTTCGGTGCGCTGGTGAAAACCTATCTCCCGCGCAAACTCGGCCTTGATGTCAAACGCATCCGCCACCTCTCGATCATGCCGTGCACGGCCAAGAAGGGAGAGGCCGGCAAACGCACGCTCAAACGGGGTGGTGCCGATGACGTTGATCTGGTGCTTACCGTGCAAGAGACGGCGGAAATGCTCCGGCGCCGCGGGATTGATCTCGCGCAGCTCGAGCCCCGGCCTTTTGACACACCGCTCATGACCGAAGCCTCCGGCGGCGGGCAGCTCTTTGCCTCGACCGGCGGGGTGATGGAGTCCGCACTGCGCACGGTTGCTGCCAAAGCAGGCGGTCCGGATTTCGGAAAGCTGCCGCTCACCCCCGTGCGCGGACTTGCCAACACCAAGGAGGCTGTGGTAAAAACCGAAACCTTCGGGGAGCTGCGTGTCGCCGTGGTCTACGGCATCAGAAGCGCCCGTGTCATTATTGACATGGTAAGAAAGGGAACCTCCCCGTATCATTTTGTCGAGGTGATGGCCTGCCCGGGCGGCTGCATCGGCGGAGGCGGAACGGCCCGCGGTGCGGGCTGGCTCAGAAGTCTGCCGGCACGCCAGCAGCGGGTGTACCGCATCGACGAAAAGAGCGCCATCAGAGGGGCGCATGAAAACCCCGATGTGCTCGCGCTTTATGAGGATTTCCTCGGCGAACCGGCCGGGCACCTCGCACACGAGCTGCTGCACTGCGGCTATGAAAATCGTCAGAAAACGAAAAAACAGTACAGGATCAGCGAAATCGAGGCTAAAGTGAAGCTCACCAACCGCCAGTCCTGATTGTCCGGAAAAAAAATACGCATGAAGCGATCTGATTTTGAACTGATGGCCCCCGCGGGCTCCCGTGAATCGATGTATGCCGCTATTCAGGGCGGCGCGGATGCCGTGTATTTCGGTGTCGGCGAGCTCAATATGCGGGCACACTCGGCAAAGGAGTTCACGCAGGCCGATCTGCCTGAACTCGCCGCGATCTGCCGTGAGCACGGCGTCAGAAGTTTTCTGACGGTCAACACGGTGCTCTACGACGGGGATATCGCCGCTGTGAAAGAGCTGATGCACGACGCGGCAGCGGCGGGCATCAGTGCGGTGATTGTCGCGGATGTGGCGGCGATGCTGGCCGCGCGCGAAGCGGGTCTTGAGGTTCATCTCTCCACGCAGCTCAACATCGCCAACGTCGAAGCTCTGCGTTTTTATGCGCAGTTTGCCGATGTGGCCGTGCTTGCGCGCGAGCTCACACTTGAGCAGGTGGCACATATCCACCGTGCTGTTGTGAACGAACCCATTCTCGGTCCGTCCGGTGAACCGGTCCGGCTGGAGATGTTCTGTCACGGCGCGCTCTGCATGGCCGTGAGCGGCCGCTGCTATCTGAGTGAGGGCACGCGCGGGAAAAGCGCCAACCGCGGGGAGTGTCTGCAGACCTGCCGGCGCGAATACATTGTCAAAGACAAAGAGCGCGACATCGAGCTCTCGGTTGACAACGGCTACATTTTCTCTCCGCAGGATCTCAAGACAATCGGTTTTCTTGACCGTATGGTCGAGGCCGGCGCACGTGTTTTTAAAATCGAAGGGCGTGCCAGAGGCCCCGAATATGTCCGCACGGTCACCCGGGCCTACCATGAGGCGCTGGTGGCGATTGCCGCCGGGCGCTGGGATGAGGAAAAGCGCACACACTGGGATGAGGCGCTCGGTGCGGTGTTCAACCGCGGTTTCTGGAACGGCTACTATCTGGGCGAGCCGGTGGCGAAACTCACCGACGGCTACGGCTCAAAGGCAACAGAGCGCAAAGTGTTTGCCGGCGTGGCGCTCGGCTACTACCCGAAGGCACAGGTGGGCTACTTTCGTGTGCAGGCCGGTGAGGTGAAGACAGGCGACAAGGTGCTGATCACCGGTCCGACCACCGGAGCGGTGAGTGTGGTGATTGATGAGATGCGGGTCAATGACGTGCCTGCGAGCGTGGCGAAAAAAGGTGATGAAATCACGTTCCGGGTGACGGAAAAGCTTCGTGTCAGCGATAAGCTCTACCGGATGGAGCCGGCCGTGCGCTGAGCTCCCGCCCGCGCAATGCGCTAGACTGAAACTGCCCGGGAGCGGCGGTTTTGAGGTTAAAAGGAATGTGGAAATATTTTATCGACGCGGTTTTTTCACGAAACTATTTCAACTTTACGGGGCGCAGCACCCGTAAGGCCTTCTGGTGTTTCATGGCGGTTTATATCCTTCTGAGCATTCTGGTGAGTCTGCTGCAGAAGGTTGCCGCCGCAGCACAGAATCCGTGGGCTGATTTTCTCGCCGGCTGGGTCAGTCTCGGCTGGTCGGTGCTCATTCTGATTCCGCTGCTGGCGATAACGGTGCGCCGTTTCCGCGATGCCGGCGTTTCACCCTGGTGGCTTCCGGCGCTCATCGGTGTGCAGCTCGGCTGCTCGGCCTGGATTCTGAGCGCGGCAGCCCCCTGGGAGGTCTATGCGGCGATGGCGGTATCGCTTGCCACCGGCGCCGTGTGGTTCTGGACGCTTTGCCGTCCGTCGGCTCAGTAATCCGCTGCTCACACTGTTTTTTCTCTCCGGACGTCACCACCATGTACATTCTGCCGCCCAGCGACTACACACTCAGTGATATTGAACGCTTCTGCGAGCTCACCCTGCGAAAAGGCTCACAGCTCGAGAGCGTCAGAAAAACGCCCGACGATGAGCGTGTCGTGGTGGGCGCATGGGTGCTCGGACTCTCTGCACGCTCTGGCCCGGAGGAGCTCTCCGGGCACGCGGCGCGTTTTCTTGCCGCAGAAGGCAGCTGGCTCGCCGAGCAGCCCGCAGTGCTCATTGAGCGTGCGCTCGCCCTCGGTCTGATTGAAAAAGAGGGCGAACGCTACAGCGTGCGTCAGCATGCCAGAGACGGCGTGACCCGCCGGCGGCTCATCGATGAGATCGAGGCCGCGCGAAGCATTATGAACGAGCGCCGGGAGCGCATGCGCCGTGAACTGCAGGCCAGAAACCGTGAGGTGAACCGGCCGCAGAACCCCTGGGTGCGCCCCGAAGAGGATGAACGGTGGATGGCGGAGGCGCTCGATGAGGCGCGCCTTGCTGCGCAGGATGAGGAGGTGCCGGTGGGCGCGGTGCTCGTGCTCGATGGCGAGATCATTGCGCGCGCAGGCAACAGAACCCGTACGGACTGCGATCCGACGGCACACGCCGAGATGCTTGTTATCCGCGAGGCGGCAAAAAAACTCAGCAACTACCGGCTCGAGCGATCTACACTGTATGTGACACTGGAGCCCTGCCCGATGTGTGCCGGGGCGCTGGTGCAGGCCAGGGTCGGCCGTGTCGTGTTTGCGGCGGCTGATCCGAAAATGGGGGCGATGGGCGGCGCGTTCGATCTCGGTGCTGTTGAAGGAATCAATCACCGTCCCCTGGTGGAAGCGGGCTGCGGCTGTGAGGCCGCCAGAGCGCTTCTGCAGACTTTTTTCAGTAAAAAACGCTCCCGGGCGGCACAGTAAAGGACAGTAGGATGCAGGCTAAAGGGCTTTTTCAGGGAGTTCGCCTCACGGTCTTTGCACCGTCGAGACAGTGGATGACGTCTCAGGGAGAGGTGGATTACGCCCTGCACGAAAAGGCGCTCTGCGCACTGGAGACTCTCGGCTTTGAGCTGAGGCTCACCGGCTCGGTATGGCTCGAAGACCGGCGCTTTGCCGGCACTGACCCGGAGCGCGCGGCGGATTTTGTGACGGCACTCAATCTTGAAGGCAGTGACCTTCTGATGGCCCTTCGGGGCGGCTGGGGCGCGGCACGAATGCTCTCGTGCCTTGACTGGGAGGCGATCCCCGGGGAAATTCCGCCGCTTGTGGGGTACTCCGACATTACCGCCATCAACCTTGCCCTCTTAGCCCGGAAAAACATTGTCTCCTGGCAGGGACCGACACTGCGCGATCTGATCGATCCGGATCCGCTCACGCTTGAAGGGCTTGAGATGGTGCTCGGCCGGCGGCCGTTTTCGCTCACCTGGCCGGCACGCCGGTTTTTCGGCAGTGAGAGAGGGGAGGTGAGCGGCGTTCTCTGGGGCGGCAATCTGAGTGTGCTCACGAGCCTGATCGGCACGCCGTATTTCCCCTCGGGGGTTCTCGCCTCGGACAATATTCTCTTTCTTGAGGACGTCTCTGAACCAGCCTACCGCATCGACAGAATGCTTATGCAGCTTGAACTCGCAGGTGCGCTTCGCCACACAAAAGCGATTGTGGCCGGAGAATTCACCGGGGCCGATCAGAGCTGCGGCTGGGACGGGGATTTTGAACTTTTTGATGCTCTTGTGGACACCGCGGAGCGCTCCGGTGTGCCCGTGATCGACGGGTTGCCCTTCGGACATGTGCACGCCAAAACGTCGCTGCCCGTTGGCGAGCGTGTGAGGCTCGTCTACAGCGGGGACGGCGTAACGCTTGAGAGACGCTGAACACACACAGGACAAGGAACAATCCGGACATGGCTGACAGTCAATGGAAATGGCTCTACCGCGGCATTTTCCGCCCGACACATCTCACGGCGAGAATGCTCATCAAGATGATTCTCACCTCGATACGTCTGCAGCCCGTGGCGCTGCTGGCGCAGTTTGCCGGGATGACGAGCCTGGTGGCGGTATTCTGGAACAGTGATGTGAGCAGGGTGTTCCTGCTCGTCTGGTACGGGCTCGGACTTGCGCAGATTTATTTTTCACTGCGCTATGTGCGCCACTTCTGGCGGGATCGCGACCGTGTGACCCGCGTGAGGATCTGGGTGCGGCGCTGGACTGCACTCGCCGTTGCCGCCGGGGTGATCTGGGGGATTGCCGGCCCGTCGCTGATGCTGCCCCTCTCGGGGATCTCCCAGGTGGTGACAGTTGCCGTTGTCGTGGCGGTGACCTTTGCAAGCTGGCCGGTGTATGCCTGCTGGCTGCCATCGCTCACGGCCTTCACCTTTTTGTCGCTCACCCCGATGATGATCACCTTCGCCGTGCAGTTCGGTATCAGCGAGGCGCTGATGATGGGCGTGCTTGTTGCAAGCAGCGGCTTTATTCTGTACTCCGGAAGAAAGCTCAACGAAATGGTGATCTCCGCCATTCTCACCGATGATAAAAACCGCCGCCTTGTCGAGCGGCTGCAGACCGAGGTGACGCAGTCCGAGAAGGCCCGCCGCATGGCGGAGCATCTGAGTGAGCGGCGAAGCCGGTTTTTTGCGGCGGCCAATCATGACATCCGTCAGCCGCTGCAGGCCATGGGGATCTACCTGGATCTGCTGCGTCGCCGTGCCACCCCTGAGACTCGTCCGGTGGTTGAAGAGCTGCTCAAGACGAGCGCCTCGATTTCAACCCTTGTTGAGCAGGTGCTCACGGTGACCCGGATGGAGTTCGGGCGGCTTGATCTGCATCCGGAGGTGGTGTTTCTGCCGGAATTTCTTGAGGAGCTTGCCCAGGAATGCCGCCCGGTGGCAACCCGGAAAGGTCTGGTGATCCGCGTGGTCTCGGCGCAGGTGTCGGTCATGACCGACCGCATCATGCTCAAACGCGCCCTCAAAAATCTTGTCAGCAACGCCATCAACTATTCCAGAGCGGATGCAGAGTTGCCTGAGATTGTGATCGGCGCCAGACATCTGGGCTCGGGTGACGTGAGTATCGGGGTGTATGACTGCGGTCCGGGTCTGAGTGCGGATGACAGAAAGCGGCTCTTTGAAACGTTTTTCCGCGGCTCGGCCGGCAAAGAGAATCCGGGCAGCGGTTTCGGTCTGGGTCTCTCGATTGTCAAAGGGCTTGCCAAACAGCTTGATGCGACGCTCTCCGTGTCTTCCCGTCCCGGACGGGGCAGTGTTTTTCGCATGACTTTCCCGGCTGCCGAGACGGTGCACAGTCTGCCTGAACGGGGCAAGGATGAGGTAAAGCTTGAGATTCCCGCCTGGCAGGGGACGGCGCTGGTGCTCGAGGATAACGTGATGGTGGCCCGTGCTGTCGGGGCGCTGCTTGAGGGCTGGGGCGCAAAGGTTCAGGTTTTCAATGCGCCCGATGAACGCTTTAAGGCCTGGGTAAAGGAGAATATCCGCGAGGTGGCTGTCTTTATCACAGACTTCAATCTCGGCGAGGATGTGCCTGACGGGCTCGAGGCGATTGTCGAGGTCACGCTCGCGGCAGAAGCGGTGAAAAAGCCTGTCGAGACGGTACTGCTCACCGCGGTGGCGAGCGACCTGATTGAAACACGCTGGAAAACGCTTAAAAACGCGCATCCCTCGCTGCCGCTGGTGTTCCCGAGTGTGCTTCAGAAACCCATCGACGAGGAGGGACTTCTGGAGGTGATGCGGAAGTCACAGATGAATTAAGCAGACTCTGAGAGTACAATAAAGATCTGCTCAACGCGACAGATATTCGGAGAACTATTGTATGCAGTACCTCATTGTGGATGATCATGCTTTGATTACCTCGGCCGTGTCAATGCTTCTGGAGGACCGGGATCCGCAAGCCGTGGTACACACTGCAGGCTCCTCTGACGGGGCGCTCGCGCTCATTGATGAGTATGGTGACAGCACCGATCTGCTGATTCTGGATCTGGGCATGCCCGGTGTGCAGGGCACGGAGCTTATGGAGGAGATCGTCCGCCGTCAGCCGTTTATGAAGATTCTGGTTCTCTCCGGTTCCACCGATCGGACAAGCATTATGCGGGTGCTGCAGCTCGGCGCTGCAGGGTTTGTTCCCAAGAGTCTCGACCCGGAAATGCTCACCACCGCCATCGATTTTGTGCTCAAGGGCGGTGTGTTTATTCCCACCAAACTGCTGAGTGACGGTCAGCGTGAGGGGATTTTCAACGAAACCACCGAACGGCTCAAGCCGCAGACGCCGGAGGTGCATCTCACCGAACGGCAGAAGGATGTGCTCAAGCAGCTTGCCAAAGGGGCGCCGATCAAGCGGATCTGTCTTGATCTGAATCTCTCCGAGGGCACCATCAAAACCCATGTGTCGGCCATCTACCGTGCGTTCGGTGCCACGAACCGCACTGAAGCGCTCCTTGCCGCACGCCGCGCAGGCTACGACATCGACGTGTAGTCACCGTGCCCGCCGGCTCAAAGAGAGCAGAGGACAGCCGCACCAAATACAAACAACGCCCGGACGCACACTGCGCCCGGGCGTTTAATTTAGGGTTTCCCGTCTGATGTTCAGTTTTCAGGACGGGTGTTGAGCAGATCCCGGATCAGGTCCTGGCTCGAGTAGATCGCCTCGTCGGGTTCACGGGTAATGCGGTCATACGTGCCGTCGGACTTCAGAATCCAGGCATTCACGTTATCGGCGAGCTGCGGCTCGAGAATATCGTGAAGGATGCGTTCGCGCAGGTGCGGCGCATTGATCGGCGTCACCGTTTCAATACGGCCGTTGAGGTTGCGGGGCATCATGTCAGCCGAGCCCATGTACATCTTCATGTTGCCGTTGTTCGCAAAGCAGTACACGCGGGCATGTTCGAGGTAGCGGCCCACAATCGAGCGGACCGTGATCGTTTCCGACACGCCGGGAATCCCGGGACGCAGACAGCAGATACCGCGGATGATGCAGTCGATTTTCACGCCGGCCTGACTGGCGCGGTAAAGCGCACGAATCACCTTCGGGTCAACGAGCTGATTGAGTTTGAAGATGATATAGCCGTTGCCGTGAGCCTTGTGGCTTTCGATCTCCCGATCGATGGCGGCGATCATGTTGTCACGCATGTTCACAGGCGAGACCCAGAGACTGCGGTAATGATCAACCACGCCGCAGCCTGTGATCACATTGAAGAGCTCGAGCACATCGTCACAGATCTCTTTGTTGGAGGTAAAGAGTCCGAGGTCGGTATAGATCTTGGCAGAGGAGGCGTTGTAGTTGCCCGTGCCGATATGCACGAAGCGTTCGACACTCTTTTCCCCGCGGCGGATCACCAGCGCGAGTTTGGCGTGAATCTTGAGGTTGGGGAAGCCGTAGACGACATTGACCCCGGCCGCTTCCAGATTTTCCGCCCAGTTGATGTTGCGTTCCTCGTCAAAGCGCGCCTTGAGTTCCACCACGGCGGTAACCTGTTTGCCGCGGCGGCGTGCATCGAGCAGCGCCTGCACAATGGGCGAGTTGGAGCCGCAGCGGTACAGTGTCTGCTTGATGGCAACAACCTTCGGATCACGGGCGGCACGCTGCAGGAATTCCACCGTGCCGTCAAAGGATTCGTAGGGATGGTAGAGCAGAAGGTCTTCCTTGAGCAGTGTGGCGAAGAGATCCTCATCCTGCTGGAAGGGTGTCGGCAGACGCGAGGCCACCGGCGGATACTTCAGATCCTCACGGTCAAGACCGGAGATCTGGATGAAGTCGCTCATGCTGAAGGGCAGACGGGTGCGCAGAATCTGTGTCTGAGTCACATTCAGGTTCTTGATCAGGAATTCCTGCAGACGGCGGCTCATGCCGTATTCAATCTGCAGACGCACCACGGAGCCGAAGCGGCGCTGCTCGACAAAGTCGCGCACGGCGGCGAGAAGGTCATCGGCCTCGTCCTCTTCAATTTCTCCGTCCGTGTTGCGGATGATGCGGAAGAGCCCGTAGCTCTTGATCGCATACCCCGGGAAGAGCCGGTCAAGGCGGGCGGCTACCAGATCCTCAAGGCAGAGAATACGTTCGCCGGCAGGACGCGTGCTGAGGGTGACATTGCTGCTCTGACGGTCAAAATAGAGGAATCGCGGCAGGTTGTTCGGACACTTCAGACGGGCAAAGCGGGTGAGCCCCGTCACCGAGGGGTGCGTGCCCATGAGTTCGATCACAAAGTTGATACTCGTGTTGGAGATCATGGGGAAGGGGTGACCGGCGTCAACAGACTGCGGCGTGAGGGTCGGGAACACCTCGCTGTCAAAGAATTCGTCGGCGAGGGCGCGCTCCCTGGCATTGAGATCCTTATAGGTCACAAGTTCAATGCCGGCTTTCTTCAGCGCAGGCAGCAGATCGTTCTGCCAGAGCGCCTCCGCATCGGTCCACATGTTCTGGGAGATGTCCCGGATCTGCTTGAGCAGCTGTGCGGCGGTCAGACCGTCAGCCGCAGTGGAGGTCACGCCGCGGCGGGCCTGCTGCTGCAGATTCTTGACGCGCACCATGTAGAATTCGTCAAGGTTGTTAAAGAAGATCGAAAAGAACTTAAGGCGCTCGAGCAGCGGAACCGTTTTATCCGCCGCTGTCTCCATCACTTTCTGGTCGAAGGCAAGCCAGCTGATTTCACGGTTGGTATACAGTCTGGGCTCTGTCAGGTCTACCGTAGGCTGGGAAGGCGTTGTTGTGTTCTTTTGTGACATGCAGAACTCCTATTGGATTTTCACTGGGGGGATACTTTTATTTTAGGCTTTTATTGCGTTTAGCATTTGGTGTAAACGCGTTCATTTGCCGTTTTTTCGTTAGTGTTTTCCCCTAGTAGCTCAAGCGTTTGAGCCTTGTCCTGAACGGGCGGGTGCACCGGTGGAGGAAACGGTACATTTTTTTCTGACATTTCCTTCGCTTTCCCGGATCCGGCTCCGCCGGACGGTTCAGTATCTGCGGGTGTGAAAGAGCTCCGCAGCGGAAAGCTCACCGGCGATGGCACCTTTTTCCATCAGGAGAATCCGGTCACACATGGCGGCGGCGAGTTCTGTATCGTGCGTGATGAAGAGCCAGGTCATGTCCGGGGTTTTCAGTGTTTTGAGCAGGGCAACAAGCGAACCCGATACGGCGGCATCAAGCGAGCTCAGAGCCTCGTCAAAGACCACAAACTGCGGTGAGGCCGAGAGTGCACGGGCCAGCGCGATGCGCTGCGCCTCCCCGCCCGAGAGCATATGCGCATAGGCATTGAGGCGCGCCTCGCCGAGGCCGACCATGCTGATGAGTTTTTCAGCCTCCCCCTCAAGCGGACGGCCGAGAATACGGAGCGGCTCAAGAAGCAGATCACGTACGCGCATGGTCGGATTGAGACTGTCAATATAGTCCTGAAACACCACGCTCAGAGCACCCGGATGAGCACTGATCCAGTCCTGCTGTGCCATTCCCTCAAACGTGATGCTGCCTGCATCAGGTTTTTCCAGTCCGAGAAGCAGCCTTGAGAGCGTACTTTTGCCTGTGCCCGATGGTGCAACCAGTCCGAGCACCTCACCCCGGCGCAGGGTGAAGGAGAGGTTTTCAAACACGGTATTGCTCCGGCGCCAGCCGGTCCGGTAACGCCGGGTGAGATTTTTCACCTCGATAAAGGGGGCGGCGGACGCATTTTGAGGAGCGGCCGCAGCATGTGCCTGAGCTGCATTAACTGTGAGCATCCGGCCGGCGATCAGGCGCCGCGTGGCAGGGGCGTGCGGATCGAGCAGAATTTCCGGGCCGCCGTGCTCAACGAGCCGGCCCGCATCCATCACAAAGAGTTCATCGGCCCAGTTAGCGGCAAGCTTCAGGTCATGGGTGATCAGCATCACGGTAGTGCCGTGCGCTTTTCTGAGCGTATCAAGCCGCTCGAGAGACTCCTCTCTGAGGGCGGCATCGAGTGCGCCGACGGTTTCGTCAGCGATGACCAGATCGGGCGGGTTGATCATGGCTGCGGCAAGCATTGTGCGCTGCAGCATACCGCCGGAGAGCTCGCAGGGGTAATGAGCGAGAATGCGTTCGGGCTCGGCAAAACCCAGCTCCCCGAGCACGGTTCGCAGCTTCTCCCGGAAGGCGGATTTGCTGCGTGCGGCGTCCGGCACCCCTTCGCCAAGCTGAGTGCCCAGACGCACCAGAGGATCCCAGGCGTTCATCGCCTGCTGAACCAGATAGAGGATGCGCAGCTTTTTCTGTCCTTCGGCGAGATGCTCACGCACAAGACCGCTACGTGTGAAATTCTCCGGCAGCAGACCGGCCAGCGCACGCGTGAGCAGACTTTTGCCCGCCCCGGAAGCGCCGAGCAGGGCGATACGTTTCCCTCGTCCGATCTCCAGGGTGACCTGACTGACCAGCTGCACGCCCGAGGGGGCTGTGACAGCAAGGTCCTTTGCAAAGACAAGCAGATCCTTCACCGCGGACCTCCTTTGCGGGAGCGGCGCACATCGAGCGCATCACGCAGACCGTCACCGAGAAAATTGATTGCTGCCGCCACAAACACAATCGCCAGTCCGGGCGGGAGCATCTGATAAGGCGCACTGAAAAAGACGTCTCTGGCCTCCGAGAGCATCATGCCCCATTCGGGGGCCGGCGGCTGCACGCCGAGACCGAGGAACCCGAGAGCGGACATCATCAGCATGACAGCCGCCGAGTCAAGCGTCATCAGAACAGAGAATTCGCCTGCCACGGACGGAATATAGTGCCGCAGGAGAAGGTGAGTGCGCGAGGCGCCTGCGAGCTCGGCAAATCGCAGATAGCCTCTTGAGCGCACCCCGACGAGCATTGAGCGCATCATGCGTGCGTACCAGCTCCATTTGGCAAGTACACAGGCCAGCACCACATGATCGAGCCCGGGGCCGAGCATGCCGACAATGGCCAGAATCATCACTTCGCCCGGAAACGACATCAGTGCGTCACACAGCCGCATCATCAGCCGCTCGACACGTGCACCGGCAGCCACGGCAATTGAGCCGTACAGTGCTCCCGCCAGACATGTAAGCAGCATGGTGAGCAGCGACAGACAGACCGTGCTGCGGATGCCGTAGAGCAGGCGCGTGAGAATGTCACGCCCGAGCAGATCGGTGCCGAGCCAGTGGCTCACCGTTGGTGTTTCAAGCCTTGCGGCAAGATTCATGGCATCGGGTTCATACGGTGTGAGCCATGGGGCCAGCGCGCCGAGCAGCAGCACAGCGGCAATAATAAAAAGCGGGATCGCCACATCCTTGCGTAAAAGAAGGGACTCAGTCATACCTGCCCCCGTTTTGAGAGGCGATCCCGGGGATCGAGCCAGAGAATAAAAATTTCGCTCGCGAGGTTAAAAAGCACAAACAGTGTGGCGGTGAGCAGGGCGTAGGCCGAGATAACCGGCAGGTCCCGGTTGAAGATCGCGCTCACACAAAGCCTCCCGATACCCGGCCAGGCGAAGACGGTTTCAATGACAAACGCGCCGGCAATGAGTTTCGGGATCGACATGCCCAGCGCGGCGGCACTGCCGCGCAGGGAGTTGAGCCACACATGCATGAGAATGCGCACACGGCTCAGACCGCGGCTTCTGGCAAAGAGCACCCAGTCGGTGCTGAGTGCGGCGAGCATTTCCGAGCGCATCAGCCGTGCGTAGCTCGACAGATACATCAGCGAGAGTGTCACCGCGGGCAGAATGATGCTGCCCGGAGCGCTCATGCCGCTTGTCGGCAGCCAGTTGAGGTAAACAGCGAAAAACCACATCAGGAGCAGACCGACCCAGAATGAAGGCATGGCGCCGGTGATAAACACCGCCGCACGCAGCAGCCGGTCGGTGACGCCGCCCGGACGCATGGCACAGAGCATGGCGATCAGAGCCGAGAGCGTGATGATGATGGCAAGGGCGGCAAGCGCAAGTTCAAAGGTTGCCCCTAGCGCCGGCAGCATATCCTCAAGGACAGGCCGGCCGGTGACGAAGCTTTTTCCGAAGTCGCCCGTCAGCACATTGCCCGCCCAGTGGACGTAGCGCAGCAGAAACGGTTCATCAAGACCGAGCTCGTGGCGCGTCTGTGCAATAAGCTCCGGTGTGGGCACCATTGCATTGACGCGAATGGCAACCTCCGCAGGATCGGAGGGCGCGAGCATCATGAGCGAGAACGTCACGAAACTCACCGCTATCAGTGTGGGGATAAGCCACAGTATTCGCAAGGCAACGGCACGGAGCATTGTGGTGAAACCGGTTATCTGCAAGTCGGACTGCTTACTCAGTGAGCAGGACGACGTCGCATTTTCTCAAAAGGAATCTCGTATTGTGACACGGCAAACTCCACGTTCTCAACCACGGGCGAATAAACCGCCTTGGTGCGCGAGTAGGAGAGCGGCAGATACACCGCCGACTCGTGGATGCGCCGGAGCAGCCGGTGAATCATTTCCAGCTGTTTGCCCTCATCGGCCTGCGTCATCAGAGCGGTGATGCTGGCATCGATCTGCTCCTTGTCACTCAGACCGCGCTGCGCCTGATAGTCGCCGTGCGCAGGGAAGCGCCAGCTCGCAAAGTAGCTCTGCGGGTCGTAGGGCGCACCCCAGGAAAGCGAATATTGTAAGTCAAATTTCCCTGTTCTCTGACGGTCCAGGAAGGCCTGTTTCTCCTCGCCGATCACTTTGAGCGTAATGCCCACGCGGGCAAGATCGCCCTGAATCGCCTGCGCAATATTCTTTTCCTGCCCGTTCTGGGAGTTGAAATAAAAGCTGAGCTCGAGCGGACGGCCGTCCTTTTCACGCACGCCGTTCTTTCCGGTCAGCCAGCCTGCCTCATCGAGCAGCCGGCGCGCTTTCTGAGGGTCAAAACCGCGCACGGTGAGCTCAATGTCGCAGCCCGGTACGTTTCGTGCCATCAGTGTGCCTGCCGGCGCCTCGGTGCCGTTGAGCACATTTTTCACAATCGCCTCGCGGTCAACCGCAAACTGGATGGCCTCGCGCACACGCACGTCAGAGGTTACCGGAGAGCCAGAGTTGATCAGGACGGCACGCGAACCGGTGGGTTCGGAGAGTTTAACCTTCAGGGTGCCGCTTTTCTGCAGACCTGTAAAGGCATCACTGGTGATCTGGTCACCGTCGGCACCGAAAATCAGATCGATCTCCCCTTTCTGAAGCGCGAGCAGACTCGTCTGCAGGTCCGGCATCACTCGCCACTCAACGGCGGCAAGCGAGGGCTTTTCTCCCCAGTAGTCGGGATTGCGCTCAAAGCGTGCGAACTGATTGCGCTCGTGCTGAACCAGTTTCCAGGGGCCGGTGCCGGCAAGACAGGTTACCCCGTCTTTGGTTTTACCTTCCTTCATGCATGCCGGTGAAATGAACCGCAGAGGGCGTGTGACGCCCAGTTCGATAAGCGTGGGGAAGTAGGGATGTTTGAGTTTGAGCTCCCAGGTGCGGGCGTCAACCACACGGGTGGACTCGACCTCGTTGACGAGATCAAGCCAGGCGTGACGGCTGCGGTTGTCAAGCACCGCCCGGACATTCATATCCACCGCCGTCGCATCAAAGGGAGTGCCGTCGGAAAAACGCACCCCTTCGCGCAGATGGAAGGTATAGGTGCGCCCGTCAGCCGAAATGTCCCAGCTGCTGGCAAGCCACGGCTTCACACCGTCAGGCGTGTTGCGCGTGAGTGACTCGAACACCATGGCCTGAGCCGCCATCTCTCCGAGATAAAGATGCGGGTTGATGTTGCGGATGTCCTTTGTTGAGGCATAGCGCAGAACAGCCCCTTCATGTCCGGCGCCACTCTGTGCGGCGGCCGGTGCCTGCGGCGTCTCTTTGGAGCAGCCTGCGGCAAGGAGAAGAAAACCGGCGGAAATCATGGCGGCGCATAAGCGTCCCGGCGCTGTTTTAAACATAAGTCTCAGCCATCAGTAAGCCCGTGCTGTTTGCAGCACTCCGGGCAGGGAGTGAAAGGAGTCTGATCATAAAAATCAGAAATTTGTAGGAAAGGTAGCACACAATGTAGGAAATTTCAAATTTTTGTATGAACTTTTCAGCAGCCTCTCCTCTGCCACCTTGTAACGGCAGTTGTGCCTTGTGTCCTGACGTTTCAGAAGGCGGGTTTTTCTGTGAATCGTCTCGACATGCCGGCGCAAAATGCGCCAAAATGGCAGAGTATGTGTGCGGTGCCCGGACTGTGCCGCACAGAAGACCCGTTTCACAACACCACGCCAATGGAGCGTAACTGTGGAAAAGAAGAAAAGATTGATTTCAGGCGGCAGACTGATTGCCGGCCCGGCGATCGGGCTCACACTTGGTGTATTGGCGCTCACCGCAACAGCTGCACCGGTGAAGGCGCCTGCTGCCGCCCCGGCCGGCGGCAGTGTCAGTGCCGAACCTGATGTGCCGGAAGTGGTGGATCCTGACGAGGCGGCCCGTGCGCTTGCCGCCGGGATTGCCCCCACGGAAAGCCTGAGTGCACTGAAAAAGACTGCCGGCGCGAAAAAGGCCGCCTCTCCGGAGCAGGCTGCCTCTGAGCAGCCCCGTGACCCGAACGCCCCGGTGGTGCTCGGTGCACCCGCTGGCGGCGCTGAGGCTGCTGCTGACGCCGATGAGGATCCGATTGCAAAAATCGCAGAAAAACTCTCCCTGGAGAGCTCAGAGACGCACAGCGGCAGTGCCCCCGGCTCTGAAAAGCCAGCTGCTGAGGTGAAAGACAAAGACAGTGCGGGCGGCAGTGCAACGCCTGCAGGCGAGACCGGAACGGCCTCTGAGGCAAAAGGGGCTGAGAGCACACCGCCCGCCGCTCAGAGCGAGTACGGCGAGGAGAATCCGGAGCCCCGTGCTGTGGCCGCTGCCACCTGGTCAGAAGAGGTCAAGGCCAAAACAAAGGTTAAAGAACTGCCGCCGCTCGGGGACATTCCCGCTTTTCTCGGTGTGAAGCCCTATGTGACGAAAAAAGCCGATGTTGAGGCGCTCTTTAAAGGCAAAGTGCGCTATGCCGATGACGGTCCGCTCGGACCGCGTCATGTGGTCACAGGGGACGACTTCATGATGGGGGCGCAGAGTCTGCTGATCGGTTATACGGCCGACGGGGTTGTTTCGGACATGTATCTGCAGATTCCCGCTGTCGAGGTGGACAGAGCGCGCAGCGCTCTCAAGGGGCTCACGGCCAAAATGTCGCCCGAAGGTCTCTGGATCAGACGCTCCGGGGAGCATATCTGGCGCACCCGGACCACTGAGATGGAACTCTCGCCGGACGCTGACGGCGGCATGACCGTGCTCTACGGCGCGGTGGCCCGCCAGCAGTGGGAGACACGTCACTGGCTCGATGCCGACCCGAATAACCGTTATCCGCGCTTTGCCGGACTGCTCATCGGCCGCAGCACGCTCGATGAGGTTGTCGGCCTGCTCGGCACGCGCGAGGGCTGTTCAATCGGAACACCGGCGGTGTTTCCGAACGGCAGCTTTGCCGTGACGCTCACAGGCAACTGCTTCAGTCTGCCCAAAGAGGAGCGCAGTGATCTGTGGTTTGACGCTGATACACACCGTCTTGTGCGTCTGGTGATTAACACCGGCGCTGCACCGGAGGATATGGAGGCGGTTGAGCAGGCGCTCGCACGCCGCTACAGCGCCACGGATGAGCCCGGTGTGTACCAGGTCGGCACGTCGCCCGCGCGTAACGTCTGGCTGCCCCGCCTGAAGGTCACGCCTGCCGAGGGACGCCTTGAGGTGGATGTGCCGGTGGACGGACTCACGAGTACGGACACGAACTGGATCGCCATCCAGAAGGCTGATCAGGCGCGGCGAAAAGAGGCCGCAAGGATCGACAGGCTGTTTGACTGACGAAAAAAAACGCCACGGGAGACCGTGGCGTTTTGCTTCAGTCTGAGCCTTACGGCACAAGCAGAATATTCTTTGTGGTCTGCTTGCGGGTGGCCTCAGCCTCGGCACGCATCTGCTCGAGTTCAAGGCGGACTTTTTCGCGGGCGGTACTGGTGCGTTCGACCTCTTCAGCCGAGAGGCGGTTGAGCTTGGCTTTGGCGAGCTTCGCCTCGAGCTCCTTGAGTTCGAAATTCAGTTCCATTTCGCGGTCACGCATTTCCTCAAGACGGTCTTCGCGCTTGAGCTGACGCTGGATTTTTGCTTCATCACGGGCATCCACAGCGGCATTGGCGGCACGCACGGCCTCAAGCTGCTGCATCTGGCCGGGTGTCTGCCCCATTTCCTGATAGGCCTGATGACGGCGGTCCACGTGATTGGAGGCGCAGCCGGCAAGCGCCGCGGCGAGGGCGCAGGCGGCCAGAATGCGGGTAAATTGTGTCATGACAGAAACCTCACGAAAAAATTACTTCGCCTTGCCGCAGCCGCCCGGGTTGTTGGGCTGAATACGGCTTTCACCCTGTGAGGGTGCGACGAGAATGGCCGAACCGAGACGGTATTCGCAGAGGTTGCCGACCTGAGCGGACTGATACAGACGGCCGTCTTTGCCGCGGTACGTGAGCTGAACACCGTCGACGAATTCCTGAGCGGTGCTGTCACCGACGGCACCGCCGGCGAGGTTACCCAGAGCGCCGCCGGCAAGACCGCCCATCACACGCGAGCTCGTGCTGTGGTGACCATGGTTGCCGATGGCGGCACCGGCGATGGCGCCGAGAATCATACCAACGGTTTTAGCCTGGTCCCGGTCACGGGAAACATTAACAGCCACCTGGGCAGGTGCCATATACACGATTTCAATCGTTTCCACGGCCTGCACCCGGTTGACGGAATTGGCGGAATAAACGTCAGAGCGATAGCGGCTGCCGTCTTCCATGGCACAGCCGGAAAGCGCAACAAGTGCGGAAAGCGTCAGCACACTGATCAGAGACTTAGATTTCATCGGTTCACTCAACTTCTTGTAGCAGTAAAACAAGGGAAATGGCAGGGAGGCGGCTGCCTCGCGTGAGTCCTGGTGAAGGACCGGCTGCCGGTGCATCACACAATATCACTTTATGAGATTGAGCAAGCTTTTGTTGCCAAAATGTTCGTAACAAAATTCGCAACCCCCAGAAGAAACGCCCGCCGGCCGGAGCCTGCGGGCGTCTCAGAGGGGGAGGAAATTTCGGGGCTGAAGACTCAGTTTTCAACCGTGAAGGCGGTGATGCCGTAGCGGGCCGCCCAGGTCCAGGGGCTCGAGAGCCAGTCGTTGAGTTTTTCACGGTCTTCCTGACTGAGGCGTTCAATTTCTACAGCCTTGTCGATCACACGCGTGAAGTTGATCATTTCGTGACAGGCCACACCGAGGCGGTCAAACAGGCGGCGGGTTTCATCGATACCGAAACTCGTGATGGCCAGGCAGTCGGTGACGATGGCGCCTTCGGCCTTGAGACCTTCGACAGCCGAGAGCAGCGAGAGGCCGGTGGAGATGTGGTCCTCAATGAGCAGCACACGCTTGCCCGCGACGCTCATCCCTTCAACACGGCTCTTGTTGCCGTAGGTTTTGGCGGAGTTGCGCACGAAAACGTTCGGCTTGTTGAGACGGTAGGAGAGGGCGGCGGCATGCGAGACCCCGGCGCCTTCAACACCGGCGATGATGTCGAACTCAAGCCCGAGTTCAACCACCTTGGTGGCCATCGTTTCGAGCACATCACGCCAGGCTTCAGGGTGCGAGGTGATCGTGCGGTTGTCGACATAGATCGGGGTGATAAGGCCGGACTTCAGACGCATGGGGCGGTCGGTGAGAAAGGACACGGCGCCGATGTTGATCAGATGTTCAGCCAGGATGTTTTCAGCGAGTTTGGATTTGTACATTTGTCAGTCTCTTTCGTAGCTCAGAATTAGTCGATACCGATAGCGCGGCGGCCGTTGACGGTGGCAATCTGCACGAGTTCGTCAAAGTAGTCAAAGCGGCAGCCGGTGGCGAGTGTGGTCAGTTCGTGCCACATATCGCCGGCGTTCCAGGGCACCATTGCGTCGCTCACGTTGTCGGTGCCAAGCGCGACCGTAATACCCGCGGGCACCATTTCGTCCACCGGGGTGAGCGAGTTGTGCATCGGGCCGATCATTTCCGAGCGCGGGGTATCGATCCAGGCGGTCGGGCAGGCGATCATCATCACGTCGGCCTTTTTCATCAGTGCGTACAGGCGCTGACGGTAGGCACGCGAGTGTGCGGCAATGGAAATGCCGTGGATGGCGACGACGCGACCCTGCATACCGTGTTCGATGGTCTTTTCACAGAGCTGTTCGGTTTCGTATTCAAGACTTTCGTTGAACTGGTCAACGTGCACGTGCACCATTTTGCCCATTTCCTTGGCCGTGCCGAGGATGATGTCAAAGGCCTCATCGCCCTTGCCGTAGTCGCGTTCGTCGCGCTTGGGCAGAGCACCAATGATGTCAACCATCTGCGCGCCGATGTCAAACCAGTGACGGGCCTCGGGGTTGATCACGCCTTTGAGTGTCTGGTTGGCAAACTTGACCGTGAGCTGATCCTTGTAGTGTTCGCGGGCGCGGATACCGGCCTTGATGGCGCGGTCTTCGGACTGCGGGTCAATGTCCACGAAAGTGGCAAGCGCCGTGACGCCCTGAGCAATCTGGTTTTCAAAGAAAATCGAGAAGCGGCGGTAGAAATCCTCTTCGGTGGAGTTGCGCTTGAGACTGTCAAGGGCATCCCACTTCTGCTGAAGGGTGCAGGTGCGACGCATTTCGAGCACGTCATTGGAGAGGGTGTAGGCGCGGTCGGCGTGCGCATGGGTATTGACCCAGCCGCCGGCGGCTTTAATGGCGGGTTCAATGATATCGCGGATGGTAAGAGGATGTTCCGGTGCGGACATGTGAGCAACTCCTTCACATAAACTAACAAAACTAGAAAAAACACTTCGCTCTTTGACTGGTGTAAAAAGTCTTGAGCTTGAACCGGCAAAGGAAACAATTCACCTAATGTGCCCGTTGCGGTCCAGTTGAATCTAATTTTTGCTACAGAGGGTGCCGTGACCAGCGAGAGTGCATCGTCGTGTGACGGATTCTCTATCGCATCGGGCGCTCCCTGTAACAACCTCCCAAAGGCTGCAGTCGTCAGGAATTGGCTGGCGGAGTGACAGCGGGCAGAAGCCTGCCTGCCATCCGCTAGGCTAAATTGACAAAATTCTATGGATGTTGTCGACAATTAGCAAGTGCAGAAATAAATTATTACATTCACCGGCGACTGACTGCTGTCAAGAAAGACTTTTTTGCGCTCTCAGCGGAACTGTTCGTTGACGCGGCCTGAAAATCGGCGAATAATTGAAAAACACCTTTTACCGGGACGCAGCCGCCGCTCACGGCAGTGAGCGGCAGCGGGCGGTCCGGCAAAAGCCGCACTAAGCGCCCGGGCGCCGCCCGTGCCGCTTTTCAAACAAAAAGAAGGACATCATGACTGAAATTCTGGACCCCATTGCTCTGCGCCGCGAGCTCCACGAAATGCCCGAACTCTCCTTCAAGGAGGTCCGCACGTCGAAATTTGTCGCTGATACGCTTGAGCGTCTCGGCTACGAAGTGCAGCGTAACGTCGGAGACACGACCGGTGTGGTTGGCGTCATCCGCGGTGCTGAACCCGGCCCCGTGCTGATGATCCGCGCCGATATGGACGCGCTGCCGTTTGAAATTGACGGCAAGCCCTGTGCCATTCATGCCTGCGGCCATGACGCACACACCTCGATGGTGCTGGCCGCCGCAAGTCAGCTCAAGGATATCGTCCGTCGCGGTACGCTCAAAGTGCTCTTTCAGCCGGCAGAGGAAACCATTGAAGGCGCGCTTGCCATGATCCGCGCCGGTGCCATTGATGATGTGGACATGATTGTCGGGGCGCATATCCGCCCGGTGCAGGACCTTGAACCGGGTACGATGTGTGCTGCGGTGAACCATACGGCAAGCACCACACTCAGTGTTACCGTCAAAGGCCGCAGCGCTCACGCCGCCCGTCCTCATCTCGGGGTGAACGCGATTGATGTCGGCAGTGCCGTTGTGCAGGCCGTGCAGGCCATCTGGCTCAATCCGGTGGCAAGCTGGAGCGCCAAGTGCACGCAGTTCCATGCTGATCAGGGCGCGACCAACTCCATTCCCGAAGAGGCCCGTCTCACCTTTGACGTCCGTGCCGGCACAAATGATCTGATGAAGGAACTCCTTGAGAAGATCAGCCGTGCGGTGACGCTGACGGCCGAAGCTGCCGGAGCGACGGCTGAAATCCGCTACGGCACGCAGTGCCCGGCCTACGACTACGATGAAAAGCTCATGCAGGAGATTGCCGACTGCATCTGCACCGTGGCCGGTCCCGATAAACTTGCCCGTCCCTGCGGCGGCGGTGGCGAGGATTTCCATCACTACCGTCTCGCCCGCCCGGATCTGCCCGCGGCCTACTTTGGCGTCGGTGTCGGCGCCACCCCCGGTCTGCACGCTGCAAACATGACCTTTGAGGAGAAGTATCTGCCCATGGGCACCGCGGTTTTCGTCGAATGGGTGCGCCGTCACCTCGGCTGAGAACACCTGGTTAACGGGCGTTCCCGCTGAACGCCCTTTACGCCCCGTAAAGACGCTCTGGTACATCACCGGAGCGTTTTTCATATTTACGGGCGCAAAAAGGCCCTGAAATGTGTATGAATGCAAATGAGCGTGTGAGCGTTAAAGATACCTCTGAGGGTCAATGTTAAGATCAGCTGAACGCTCTTGGAGGAGACTTACGCCCGGGTCAGCAGCCCGATCCGGATCAGCAAACATCAAGATAATAAGAGGCACTATCCATGCTTAAATCCAATCCAGACCTGTTTGGTGTATGTCCCTTTGTTACTGCGCAGCATCTGCTCTACGGGAAGTGGTCGATTCTGATCATGCACGAGCTGATCTCCGGTCCGCGCCGCTTTAATGAACTGCTCCGTTCGATGCCCGGCGAGATGACGCACACCACGCTGGTGCGTCAGCTCAAGCACCTTGAGACGGAAGGACTTATCGTTCGTAAGGATTTCGGACAGGTTCCGCCCCGTGTGGAATACTCTCTTACCGAGCTCGGCATGAAATTTCAGGATGTCCTCGTTGCCATTGAAAAATGGGGGCAGGACTATATCGATCACCTGACCCGGCAGCATGTCATTGAAAAGGCGCTTGATACGCCTGAAGGAAACGCTGCCGGCTGAGTGTCTGCTAAAGGGACGTCGCCAGGAGAAAAGAGAGGCGCACAGGTCAACTGCTGACTGTGCGCCTTTTTTTTGCCTCAGAAACAGGTGTTTCAGCGGGTCTTGCGGTGATCAAGGCCAAGCTCGGCAATGATCGTGGCTGAAATCTCTTCGATCGACTTGGTGGTCGAATTAAGCCAGCGGATGCCTTCACGGTGCATCAGATTCTCGGCATCCTGAATTTCCTGGCGGCAGTTTTCGAGACTGGCGTAGCGGCTGTTCGGACGGCGTTCGTTACGGATTTCCGAGAGGCGCTCCGGACGGATCGACAGACCGAAGAGTTTGTCGCGCAGCGGAATAAGCGCATCGGGCAGGGCGCCGCGGTCAAAGTCCTCGGGAATGAGCGGGTAGTTGGCCACCTTCAGTCCGAACTGCATGGCAAGAAAAAGCGAGGTCGGTGTTTTGCCCGAGCGCGAGACCCCCACCAGAATCACATCGGCCTCATCGAGCCCGCGGTTGGTCTGTCCGTCGTCGTGCTGGAGCGTGTAGTCAATAGCCGCGATACGGCGGTTGTACTTCTCGTCATCACGGATACGGTGGCTCTGGCCGATGGAGTGCGCGCTCTTCATGCCGAGTTCGGTTTCAAGCGGCCCGACGAATTTCCGGAACAGGTCGATGATATGGCCGTTGACCGCTTCATTGAACGTGCGCATGATGTCCGGATCCACGAAAGTCGTGAAGATGATCGGACGCATGCCGTCCTCCTGACCGCGGCGGTTGATCTGCTGCGCCACGTTGAGCGCCTTTTCAACCGTGTCGGTAAAGGGCAGACGGGTCTGGTGATACGCTAAGTTGGGAAACTGCGTCATGATCGAATGAGCAAGGGTTTCCGCTGTAATGGCCGTGCCATCACTGACAATGAAAACCTGACGGACAGTTTCTTGTTTGGTTGTTTCTGTCATTGCCTGATAAATAGAAAGCAGTCAAAGATAGGCGCATTCTACCCGAATCCACTCCGGGAATGGTTGAAAGCGAAAAAGAAATTAGGAAGAGTAAAAGTGTGATTGCGTTAAAGAGCCTTTCAGGCTGTGAGCAATTGCACCGGCAGGTACTGCTGAGGAGTCGTGCGTATAACCGCAGACGTCGCCCGGAGAGGTGTCTGACGCTTTCGCAGAGCGCGGAGCTTCCTTCGCAAAAGCCCGAAAACGCAGTGTTTCAGGAGTCTGTTAAGAGGAAAAGATTTTCTTTTACGGGTTAACCCTGAATTTAAACACCGGAATTTTGACGCGTACCAAAAAAAAGGTGATTGGTTTCAAATGCCCGCGCCACAATCAGTGAAATTTCCAAGCGGACAATGTAGAATCCACCGTAATTGTTTCACCGCTCATTTCGAGCTTTTGAGGATAGACATGATACAAGGTCGTTACGTTTTCCCGTTTAGTCAGCTTCGTATGAATGACGTCGATCGCGTCGGCGGCAAGAACGCATCTCTCGGCGAACTGCTCAGCCAATTGACTTCTGCGGGCATTCGTGTACCAGATGGTTTTGCCACTACAGCTGAAGCTTTCCGCCTCTTCATCAAGGAAGGCGGTCTTGAAGAACGCATCGCCCAGCGCCTTGCAGCACTGGACGTTGATGATGTGAAGGCGCTGGCTCAGGCCGGTGCTGAAATCCGTTCCTGGATTGAAGCAGCACCGTTCCCTGCGGAACTTGAAAAAGAAATCCGCGCCTATTACGACTGGCTCAAAGACGGTCAGGCGGAAATCTCCGTGGCCGTGCGTTCGTCCGCTACGGCAGAAGACCTTCCTGATGCCTCCTTTGCCGGTCAGCAGGAAACCGTTCTTAATGTGGTCGGCATCGATGCCGTGCTCCTGCGCATGAAGGAAGTGTTTGCTTCGCTCTACAACGACCGCGCTATCTCCTATCGTGTCCACAAGGGCTTTACCCACACCGAAGTGGCTCTGTCTGCCGGTGTGCAGCGCATGTGCCGCTCCGACAAGGGTGCCGCCGGCGTGATGTTCACGCTCGATACGGAATCCGGTTTTGACCAGGTCGTGTTTATTACCGCGAGCTACGGTCTTGGTGAAACAGTGGTGCAGGGTGCTGTGAACCCTGACGAATTCTATGTGCACAAGCCCATTCTTGATGCCGGCAAGTATCCGATCATCCGCAAGACGCTCGGCAGCAAGCTCATCAAGATGGAATTCGAACCTGATTCCACCACGGGCCGCACGGTGCGCACGCTCGATGTGCCCGCTGAAGACCGCCGTCACTTTGCCATCACCGACGAGGATGTGATCGAACTGGCGAAGTTTGCCCGCATCATCGAGAAGCACTACGGCCGTCCGATGGATATCGAATGGGGTAAGGACGGTATCGACGGCAAGATCTATATTCTTCAGGCCCGTCCGGAAACCGTGAAGTCCCAGCAGAAGGGTGTGGACGTTCAGCAGCGCTTCACTCTCAAGAGCAAGGGCCGTCTGCTCTGCCAGGGCCGTGCCATCGGTCAGAAGATCGGTCAGGGTCAGGTCCGTATTGTGGAAAGCGCCACTGAAATGGATCGTGTCCAGCCCGGCGACGTGCTCGTTACTGACATGACGGACCCCAACTGGGAACCCGTGATGAAGAAGGCCAGCGCCATTGTTACGAACCGCGGCGGCCGCACCTGCCACGCTGCCATTATTGCCCGCGAACTCGGTATTCCCGCTGTTGTGGGCTGCGGTGACGCCACCGAACGCCTTGTCGAAGGCGACATGGTGACGGTGTCCTGTGCCGAAGGTGACACGGGTAACATCTACGAAGGTCTGCAGGAGGTTGCTGTTGAAGAGGTCTCCCGCGGTGCACTGCCGGAAATCCCCGTCAAGATCATGATGAACGTGGGTAACCCGCAGCTCGCCTTCGAGTTCCAGTCCATCCCCAACAAGGGTGTGGGTCTGGCCCGTCTCGAATTCATCATCAACAACAATATCGGTATCCACCCGAAGGTTGTGCTTGACTACCCGAACGTGCCCGGCGAACTCCGTGACGCCGCCGAACGTCTGTCGGCCGGTTACGACTCTCCGAAGGCCTTCTTCGAGCGCAAGCTCGCTGAAGGGGTGGCCACGATTGCCGCCGCCTTCTACCCGAAGAAGGTTATTGTGCGCCTCTCGGACTTCAAGAGCAACGAATACCGCAAGCTCATCGGCGGTGCGCAGTACGAACCGGAAGAGGAAAACCCCATGCTCGGTTTCCGCGGTGCAAGCCGTTACATCGCCAACCAGTTTGCGGAATGCTTCGCAATGGAATGCCGTGCGATGAAGTTTGTGCGCGATGAAATGGGTCTGACCAACGTCGAACTGATGATTCCGTTTGTGCGTACGGTCTATGAAGCTCAGCGCGTCACCGAAATCATGGCCGAACACGGTCTCAAGCGCGGTGACAACGGCCTTCGCCTCAACATGATGTGCGAAATCCCGTCCAACGCCGTGCTCGCCGATCAGTTCCTCGATTACTTTGACGGCTTCTCCATCGGCTCGAACGACATGACGCAGCTCGCTCTGGGTCTTGACCGTGACTCCGGTCTGATCGCTGCAAGCTTCGACGAACGTAACGACGCCGTGAAGGCACTGCTTGCCATGGCCATCAAGGCCTGCCGTGAACGCGGCAAGTATGTCGGCATCTGCGGTCAGGGTCCTTCCGACCATGCTGACTTTGCCCAGTGGCTCATGGATCAGGGCATCGAATCGATTTCTCTGAATCCTGACACGGTTGTGGATACGTGGCGCCGCCTCGCCAAGTAACCGGCAGTCTGCAGTGAGTTCCCGGCACGGATAACGTACCGGGAGAGGCCGAAAAGCCCGCTTTTCCGACGTGGAGGCGGGCTTTTTTGTGTCTGCTTTCAGCCGGCAGTCTCTAGAGTATTTCGCTTAGCGGATCTGATTGTGTCCCATAAGAGCGGGAATTCTCTTCTGAGAGGACTTGACGCGGCAGCGCCCGCGGGCATAGGATTAATCTAAACCGTTGAAGCGGAAGTAACGGCGAACGAAGACTTCTGAGAGAGCCCGAGTAAGGTGAGAGTCGGGTAAGACACTGGTCGTCAAATGGGCCGCTGAGGGCGCAGTCAAAAGCAGGGGATCCTGCCCAGTATTCTGCGACGCGAAAGTTGAACCGGCGTAACGGGTTCGGGGAATGATGGTTCCCTCAATGAGCGCATGGACCTCCGGTCCGTGAACATAAGGTGGCACCGCGGGTGAAAAACACTCGTCCTTATGGCCTGACAGCGACAGCGCTGCCGCAGGAGTGTGCCCGTAGTACGGTCAGAAAACGATGAACTCCTCGACAGTGTGATGTCGGCGGAGTTTTTTTTCGTCTGGAGCGGACTATGCGCATGATTTCTCAGATAGCGACCCTTTACGCAGGCTTTTCCGGCCTGCCCGTTCTCCCGCCGGTCACCACCGGCGTCTCCCGCGATCCGGTTTCCTTTTCCCTGATGAATTACTTCGGGCTGTGGCGGCACTGATACTGTCCCTCCCGCGCATCCTCTGCATCCGGCTTTCCTGCATCCCGCAGCCGTGCAGAGGAGCACAGCAACACTGAAATTTCCAAAAAGCATTTCTAAGGATGAGAAAAATGATTAAAGAAGCGATTGTCAAACTGGTGAACAAAGGTGATCTGACCTATGAGGAGGCCTACGGCGTGATGAATGAAATCATGTCGGGTGAAACGAGCGCCACACAGAATGCCGCGTTCCTCGCCGCCATGTCCACCAAGAGTGCCAGAGCGGAAACCATTGATGAGATCACGGGCTGTGCCACAGCCATGCGCGAACATGCGGTGCGCGTCGAAGTGCCGTACCCGGTCTATGAGATCGTGGGGACGGGCGGGGATAATGCCGGCAGTTTCAACATCTCCACCACCTCGGCACTGGTTGCCGTCGCAGGCGGGATGAAGGTCGCCAAACACGGCAACCGCGCTGCAAGTTCGAAGTGCGGTACGGCTGACTGCCTTGAGGCGCTCGGCGTCAACATTGATCAGCCGCCCGAGCTCGCCCGCCGTCTGCTCGATACCGTGGGGTTCTGCTTTTTCTTTGCGCAGAAATACCACACCTCGATGAAGTATGTCGGGGCAATCCGCCGCGAACTCGGTTTCCGTACGGTGTTCAACATTCTCGGTCCGCTCACCAATCCGGCCTCGCCGAGCGGTCAGCTTCTCGGTGTCTACGACCGTTATCTTGTTGAGCCGCTCGCCCAGGTGCTCATGGGGCTCGGGGTTAAGCACGGGATGGTGGTCTACGGCGAGGATAAGCTCGATGAGATTTCGATTGCCGCCCCCACCGCTGTGTGCGAATTCAAAGACGGCTGGATCCGCTCCTACACCATCCGCCCCGAAGACTTCGGTCTTGCCCGTGCGGGCAGGGAGGCGATGGCGGGAGGCACCCCCGAAGAGAACGCCCGCATTCTGCGTGCCGTGCTTGGCGGAGAAAAGAGCCCCAGACGTGATGCGGTGCTCCTTAACGCAGGTGCACTGCTTGCGGTCGGCGGCATCGCCGGCAGTATCGCCGAGGGGGTCAGGCGTGCCGCAGAAATCATTGACAGCGGTGCGGCGACCCGCAAGCTCGAGCAGCTCATTACTGAAAGCCACCGTACGGAGTAAAGCCGATGAGTACGGATATTCTTCAGGAGCTTGCCGCCCGTGCCGCGGCCCGTGTCGAAAACGATCTCAAGCGCATCTCGCGTGCAGAGATCCTTTCCCTGGCAGAGGCGCACCACAAGGCGGATCTTGAGGCAGGGATTGCGGACTTCCGCTTTGAGGCCGCCCTCAGAGGTCCGGGACTGCACTTTATCTGCGAGTGCAAGCGTGCCTCTCCCTCCAGGGGACTCATTGCGCCCGATTATGACCCGGTCGCCGTTGCACAGAGCTACGAGCGAGGCGGCGCACATGCCGTCTCGGTCCTCACCGAACCGACGGCTTTTCTGGGCAGTGACGCTGATCTCGAGCGTGTGGCGGCCGCAGTAAGCCTTCCTGTACTCAGAAAGGATTTCACCGTTGATGAGGTGATGATCGATCAGGCGAAGTGTCTTGGGGCTTGCGCCGTGCTCTTGATTGTTTCACTGCTCGAAGAGGGCAGGCTCAAAGACTTTCTCGCCCGTGCGCATTCGCTCGGCCTGAGTGTTCTGGTCGAAGCACACACCCCGGACGAGATTGAACTCGCCAAGCGCTGCGGCGCAGGAATCATCGGCGTGAACAATCGTAATCTGCGCACCTTTGATGTGGATGTGAGCCGAGCCGAACGCATGCGTGCGCTCGTGGGCGAGGGACATCTCTACGTCTCCGAGAGCGGTATCCGCAGTGTTGAAGACTGTGTCGCACAGTTCAGAGCCGGTGCCAATGCTGTTCTCGTGGGTGAAACGCTTATGCGTGAGTCGGATCGTGAAGGGCTGCTTGCCCGGATGCGGGAGGCCACGCGATGACAGTGATCAAGCTCTGCGGGCTGATGAGCCTTGAGGATATCGATACGGTCAATACACTCGCGCCCGAGATGGCGGGCTTTGTGTTCGCACCGCTCTCAAAGAGAGCGCTGAGCCATGCGCAGGCTGCAGAGATGAAAGCACGGCTTGATCCCGGTATTCAGGCTGTCGGTGTCTTCAGGGGCAACACGCTCGAGGAGATTCTCGCTCTGGTTGATGCGAAAACGATCGACGCGGTGCAGCTCCACGGGGACTTCCCCGCTGAGAGTGAGCTCGTCAGGGCACTTGCGGCGCGGCAGATTCCTTATATCCGTGCAGTCAACCTCACCGGGGAAGAGACCGCCGAGGCGCTCTTCCGGCTGACGGCAGACGCTGACATGGTGCTTCTTGACGCTGCCGAACCCGGCAGCGGAGTCCCCGCAGCGCTCGCAGGCACGGCGTTACCGCGTACCGGTAAACCTCTGATACTCGCGGGCGGTCTTACCCCCGGCAATGTAGCCGGCATGATCGCCCGCTATGCCCCTGATGGCGTTGATGTCAGCAGCGGTATTGAATCCGGGGGCAGAAAAGACCCTCAAAAAATGCAAGACTTTGTGCGTTGCGTACGCCAGCAGTCACTCCAAACCCGATAGATTAGGAGAAAAGTCCATGACTAACGTAAACGGACGCTTTGGAATTCATGGCGGTCAGTACATCCCTGAAACCCTCATGAATGCGATGAAAGAACTTGAAGACGCCTACAGCCGCTTCAGCCGGGATCCTGCGTTTCAGAAGGAGCTCTCGGACATGCTCAACGACTACGTCGGGCGTCCGTCGCGCCTGTACTATGCAGAGAAAATGACAAAGGATCTGGGCGGCGCAAAGATCTACCTCAAGCGTGAAGACCTCAATCATACCGGCGCGCACAAAATCAACAATGTGCTCGGACAGGCGCTGCTTGCCAAAAAGATGGGCAAGACACGCCTGATCGCTGAAACCGGCGCCGGTCAGCACGGTGTCGCGACAGCGACAGCGGCGGCCCTCATGGGAATGGAATGTGTGGTTTTCATGGGCAAGGAGGACACGGAACGTCAGGCGCTTAACGTCTACCGTATGCGGCTGCTCGGCGCAGAGGTTGTGCCGGTCACCTCCGGCACCGCCACGCTGAAGGACGCGGTCAATGAGGCCATGCGTGAATGGACTACCCGTATTGACGACACGCACTACTGTCTGGGCTCGGCAGTGGGACCGCATCCGTTCCCGATGATCGTGCGCGATTTTCAGGCCGTAATCTCTGCGGAAATCCGTCAGCAGTGTCTCGAGCGCGAAGGCCGGCTGCCCGATGTGGTGGTTGCCTGCGTGGGCGGCGGCTCCAATGCGATCGGCACGTTCTACAACTTCATCAATGACCCGCAGGTGCGGCTCATCGGCTGCGAGGCCGCCGGGCGCGGGGTGGACACGTTTGAGACGGCCGCCACCATCGCCACCGGCAAGGTCGGGATTTTCCACGGCATGAAGTCGTACTTCTGCCAGAACGAATTCGGTCAGATTGCGCCGGTCTATTCCATCTCCGCCGGTCTTGACTATCCGGGTGTGGGGCCTGAGCATGCCTATCTGCACGACTGCGGCCGTGCTGAATATGTGCCCGTGACTGACGACGAGGCGGTGGATGCGTTTGAGTATCTCTCGCGCACCGAAGGGATTATTCCCGCCATTGAATCGGCACACGCCGTTGCCCATGTGCGCAAAATCGCGCCGGGCATGGATAAGGACCGGATTATCGTGATCACGCTTTCCGGACGTGGGGACAAGGACTGCGCAGCCATGGCGCGCTATCGTGGGGAGATTATCAATGAGTAAGACTTTAAAAGACGCCTTTACCGCCGGCAAGGCATTCATTCCGTTTATCACCTGCGGCGATCCTGATCTGGCGATGACAGAGGCGCTGATCGTGGCGCTTGCCGAGGGCGGAGCCGATGCGATTGAACTGGGGATTCCGTTTTCGGATCCGACCGCTGAGGGGCCTGTGATTCAGGCCGCGACCGGGCGTGCGCTCAAGGCCGGCACCACCACTGAAGGGGTGTTTGCCATGGTTGAGGCGGTACGGAAAAAAACGGATGTCCCGCTGCTCTTTATGACCTATGCGAATGTGGTGTTCTCCTACGGTATCGAGCGTTTTACAGCGCGCTGCGAGGCGCTCGGCGTGAGCGGGCTGGTGCTCCCTGATGTGCCCTTTGAGGAGTGCGCGGAGTTTGAAGGCGCCTGTGACGCGCACGGCATTGCGCTTATCCGCTTTGTCGCACCGACCTCCGGGGAGCGCATTCCCATGATCTGCCGGGGCTCGAAAGGGTTTATCTATGTGGTCTCGAGCCTCGGGGTGACCGGGGTGAGAGAAGGGGTGCCCGCAGAGCTCACCGACACGCTTGCGCGTATCCGGGCGGCAACAGACACCCCGGCCTGTGTCGGCTTTGGTATCGCCACACCGGAACAGGCCCGTGTGGTCGCACAGGCAGCCGACGGCGCCATTGTCGGCTCTGCGGTTGTGAAGCTCGCCCATGAAAAGGGTGCCGGTGCGCCGGCAGCACTCAAAGCCTATGCACAGGCCATGAAGGCCGCCATGAACGGCTAAGAGCCAGGAAAACAGTCAGTTCCTGCCGGGCGGATTGTCAGTAATCTCAGACAATCCGCCCGCTTTTTGCAATGCACGATAGAATAGTCAGATAGTTGAGCGGTTTTGCGCCGGCAAACACGAAGACCAAAGGAGGGGGTTGATGGATATTTCACCTGAAATTGTCTGGCTGGTTTTAGCCCTGATCGCAGGCGGTGTGGAAATGATGACCGGTACTGTGTTCCTGCTCGTTGTCGCCGGGGCGCTGGCCGTGGCCGCACTGCTTGCCTGGGTCGGACTCGGGCTCACAGTTCAGCTCGCCGCGATCGCGCTGGTGGTTGTCGCCGGCTCTCTGCTGGTGCAGCGCTGGCGCAAACAGTCCCGTGGGGACACGGCTGTGAGCGAGCCTGATGTCGGGCGTGTTATCGAGGTAAGCGAGGTTAATGCTGACGGTACCGCCACGGTGATGTACCGTGGTGCTCCCTGGCCTGCCAGAGCGGCAGAAGGGGGACTGTCCGCCGGGCGCTGGAAAATCGTTGCGCTTGACGGTCCCTGTCTGGTGCTTCAGAGAGCGGACGGATAAGTTTTTAGAGAAAAGTTATTTTCAAGCAAGGAGAAGAGATTCATGGTTGTTGTGAGTGGTTTTCTGGTTCTGACTGTCGTTCTGGTGGTCATTGCCGTTCTGTTTGCCTTTCAGGGCATCAAAGTGGTTCCCCAGCAGAGCGCCTGGGTGGTGGAGCGTCTCGGTAAGTTTCATTCCGTGCTCAACCCCGGACTCAATTTCATCATCCCGTTTGTGGATCGTGTGGCCTACCGTCATTCGCTCAAGGAAATTCCGCTCGATACGCCGAGTCAGGTCTGTATTACCCGTGACAACACGCAGCTCAGTGTTGACGGGGTGCTCTTTTTCCAGGTGACTGATCCCCAGCGTGCGAGCTACGGCACCTCCAACTATGTGGTGGCCATTACCCAGCTCGCGCAGACCACACTGCGTAGCGTGGTGGGCCGTATGGAGCTTGACAAGACCTTTGAGGAACGTGACCTCATCAACAAGAGTGTGGTTTCGGCCATTGACGAGGCGGCGCTCAACTGGGGTGTGAAGGTGCTCCGCTACGAGATCAAGGACCTTACGCCGCCTGCGGTTATTCTGCAGGCCATGCAGCAGCAGATCACCGCAGAGCGTGAAAAGCGTGCGGTGGTGGCTGCTTCCGAAGGCCGCAAGCTCGAACAGATCAACCTTGCCACGGGTGCCCGTGAGGCGGCGATCGCCCAGTCCGAAGGTGAAAAGCAGGCTGAAATCAACAAGGCTGAAGGTCAGGCTGCCGCCACGCTCGCCATTGCCACGGCAACCGCTGAGGCTATCCGCCGTGTCGCCGGTGCGGTTCAGGTCGAGGGCGGCCAGACGGCTGTCAACCTCAAGGTTGCTGAACAGTATGTGGAGGCGTTTGCCAATCTTGCCCGCGAAAACAACACGCTTATCGTTCCGGGCAATATGGGAGACCTCTCCGGGATGATCGCCTCCGCGATGAAGATCGTGGAAGCGGGCAAAAAATAACGGCCGCCCGCGCGCTGCCGCCATTTTCAGCGAGGAGATCCGGTCCGTCCGGGTCTCCTTTTTTTCAGCCTGCCGCAGGCGGCGCGGAAAACACCTCGCACACTGCCTGCATTCGAGGCGCCAGGGCGCGAATTTTTGAGGATTCACGCTCAGTTCGTGTAGACTTGAGAGTACGAAAACATTTAGAGGAAAGTCGCATGACTGAAACAACCCAAAGCCGTGCCGTGGTGGAACTTCCGAACATTGCGGATCCGGATGTTCTCACGGAGATTCTGCTCTACACAGGGCATGATGCGGTGCGCCTGGTACTCACCGGCGGCTCGCCCGAGGCGTACTCCGAACTCGTCTTCGGCGTGGTCTCCGTTTTTATGGGCAGCGAATCCGTCGCCCTGCCTGCGGGGTGGGATCTTCAGCATGTGGCTGCCCATCTGCGTGAGGCCCTCTCTGAGGTGCTCGACTCGATGTCCCCGGAAGACAGAGAAAGCTTTTCTGATGATGCGTCCATGCCGGCGCTCGCCGTGCTGACCTGTTTTGACGAGGCGGTGGACTGGGTCGAGAGCTGGGCCGAGATCAACGGTGTTCAGGATCCCGAGGAGGTGCTCAAGGGCGTGCTTCATGACCCGCTCTACGAGGCGCATTTCCGCACCTGGGCGCTGACGATTCTGGGCGAGTATGCCCGTGAGAATACCGTTGCCTCCTCCTGAATCAAACCTAGGAACCTGTAAATGACAGAAGAAGAGAAAACCTCTCCGAAAGAAGACGATGTGATTGAACTTGATCAGGGGGTGCTCGAGCAGCTCCTGGTCGGGTGTTACTGGGATATTCTCAAGCGTATGCACAGAGTCGGTCTCAAGGAGCTGACCGCGGACGAGGCGGCTGACCTTGATGATGCGCTCGCGCGCTATCTCGCCCGTACGCTGATGGCTGAGAATCCCGCCTTCATTATGAAGATTCCCTTTACCGGCCGCGACCTGATTGACCTGGTGAAGGCTTATCTGCCGAAGGATTTTGAAGGCGATGCACTCGCCGGGATCGATCAGGACAATCCCCGCGCCATGATGACCTATGTGTGCCGGCTGTTTGTGAAGGACTGCTACTTCAGCATCACCTCCTGCGGCTCGCGGCCGGACTTTACACCGCAGATGATGCAGGAGGAGAGCCTTGCAAGAGCGGCTCTCTGGTGCAAGCGTTTCACGGTTTCTCCCGGAATCGCTGCTGCGAACTGAACGCGGTAAACAAATTTTCTGAGGAGTTGTGCTATGAGCAGTTGCAATAACCGGTGCGGTGGCGGGTGCTCGGATTTCAGTTCCCGCGCCCAACGTCTGCCCAATCTGCTGGCAATTGAGGTGGTCTCCCAGCTCCTTGAGCAGGCGATGCGCAATATGGCCGTCCGGGCCGCCTCGGTTTCCTCGGGGATGATGGATGCCGGCGAGTACGAGCTCAACCGGGAAAAACTCACCAAATGGCTGGTTGCGCTTTTCTCCGGTGAGAATCCGCATTTTGAGTCCGATGCCGAATGGCACCGCGGAGGCGGTCTGGCGCAATATCTGCGTGAGGCAATGAACGCCCCGTTCGCAGGGGAGCGTGAGGTGCTGCGACGCGCCTGCGAGCAGTTCTCCGCAGAGGCCGATGAACTGGCGCGCGACTTTACTGAAACGGGCGGCAGTGCTGCCGCACTCGAACAGCGCTCGCAGGCGGTGATCCGCTGGGCGCATATTTTCACCGGTGCACCGGAGGCGTTCTGATGGCTGAGAATTCTTCAGGGAACAGCAGCCGAGAGGGCAGCGGCACCGGACTGGAACGTCAGGCGATGGACCGGCTCACTGATCAGGCGGTCCGCCAGATGATGGGCAGACTCTCGCCGGAGGCCTTCCGTGCGCTGCGCGCAATAGGGCGCATGCGTAATCAGAGTCCCGAGGAGGCACTGCGCGAAGAGATCCGCCTGTATATTGAGGACAGAATTCCGCTGCCTGATGCGGAGTACATCATCTCCAATATGAAATACCGTTTTTATCAGCTCGGTTATACGCTCGGGACAATCCGGCGGTGGATTCAAAATCGCTGACATTTTCCTGGAAGTCTGTTTCAGGCTTTACGCCTATAATAGACAGATAAGCTGAAAGCCCGCTGTTTCAAGGCATCCGGCTTTCGGGCGACATCAGAAACCAACCACTCACTTATTAAAACCGATTTCATAAAAAAGAGAATTTAACGATGAAAAAATCCGCATTTCTTCTCACGCTCGGCGCAGCCATGCTCGCCCTGACGGGCTGTGCCGCCAATAAGGCGGCTGCTCCGGAAACGATGTCTCAGGAATCCGCCGCACCGGCGCAGCAGACTGCTCAGCAGAGCGCTCCCGCCGCCGGTCAAAAGAAAAAGCTTGACGGCACGCTGTGCCTCTTTAACCGTACTGCTCAGGTCAACGGTCTGAGTGATCTGGTTCTCAACTCGGTGAGCGCTGTGGTTGAGGATGTGCAGAACGTCACGGATCCGAAGAACATTCCTCAGGCCTGCCAGAAAGGTTACGTGATGGTCTACGGTCTGCGCGACAAGCCCGAGGACAAGACTGCGTCGAAGACGGCTAAAACGAAAAAGCCGGCTGATGCCGGCAAGTCCGTTGACCTGGAAATGCTTTTTGTTGTGCTGCACAACAACCGCCAGGTTCTCACGGCCAACGGCCCGCTTTCGCTCGTCAACGGTCAGCTCGACGGTGCACGCATTCAGAATTATGCGCTCGAGATGACGAACGCCCTGGTGCGCGGCTATGAAGCCGGCACGCTCGGCAAGGAACCGGCGCCCGCTGCCAGGGCACCGGCTGCCAAGTAACAGTTAACGGATGCTGTGAAAAACAAAACGCCAGACAGTAGTGTCTGGCGTTTTTCGTTACCGCACGCTTTGCTGACGGTGTCTTGAATTGGCATTCTGATGCGGTCTGACGCGGTAACGGTGCCTGTAGCTTTTCACAGGCGGCCGTACAGGCTGCTGGGTGGAAAGCGAACGGGTGCGCGGGGCGGATTCAGCGCTTTGCGCCTGCTTGGGCTGTGCTGCTCCCCGGCCGGTCTTTTTTTGTGCTCCGGTTTTGGGTTTCCGGATGCCCAGAGCGGCTGCCGCTGAGAAGTCCGGAAAGCGCACGGGAGAGAAAAGCGGTTTGAGCCAGCTGTAGGACACCAGCCGCAGGCGCTGAAAGTAAGTGGAGATGCGGATAAAGAAAATCAGCATCCCGCAGAAGGGCGAGAGTACCGCCGGATCGTAGACAAACCGCGTGCCGATCACATAGAGCACACAGCCGATGAAGGCCGCGGTGGCATACGGGGTGCGGTCCGAGAGTACGGCCGGCGTGCGGTTGAGAAACACGTCGCGGAGCAGCCCGCCGAAAACACCGGTTGTCACCCCCATGAGCACGCTCGTTGTGGCATTGGCCCCGGTCGAGAGCGCGGTGATGGTGCTCGAGATGCTGAAAAAGGCGAGCCCGACGGCGTCAGCGATCACATACAGCGCATTACGCCAGCGGTCGCGCATGCGTCGGATGATGATTGGCGCGAAAACTGTCAGCAGACCGGCAAACCAGACCCACTGCGGATGAGAGGCCCAGTAAAACGGCCGCAGGTCAAGCATGATGTCACGGATGATGCCGCCGCCGAAAGCGGTGGTGAATACGGCAACGAAAACGCCGACAGGGTCCATTTTTCGGCCCTGTGTGGCCAGCAGTCCGGCAAGTGCAAAGCCGATCATGCCGATTCCGTCAAGTACCTCATTGAAAGCGAGCATGTATGGTCTGATCCTGTGAGTGAACGGCGGATGTGCTGCGCAGGTGGCAGAAAAGGGAAGGCCATCCGCCGCGAATGGTTTTTCCGTATTCTACGGAAAATCACTTAGGCTGTGAGATTTTTTGCCGCAATGTCACCGTTGCCTGTGTCGGACGGCAGCTCATGCGTTCTGCGGGAAAACCTGCCTCAAGCGCCCGTTCCATGGACGTCTCGAGTGTATAGCCGGCGGCTCTGGCGCGCCTGATATCTTCAGCAACATCATTGCCGGCAGTAGTGAGAAAATCGCCCATAATGGCGGAATTCACGCCCGCATAAAAGAGTTTTCCGGTTACCTCCTCACTGAGCCGGTTGCGTCCGCCCGCGAGCCGGAGAAAAGCACAGGGATTGAGAAAGCGGAAAATCACGGCCGTGCGCAGGATCTCTCTGTCGCTCAAAGCCGGCTGGTTTTCGAGCGGTGTGCCCGCAATCGGCGAGAGAAAGTTCAGTGGAATGGACGGAATCTCAAGACCGGCGAGTGTCATGGCGAGTTCGATACGGTCCTCTTCAGACTCTCCGAGACCGAAAAGCCCGCCCGAGCACAGATCAAGTCCGGCACGCCGGGCTCTGCGCAGTACCTCGATTTTGTCTTCGCGCGTGTGTGTCGAACACACCCGGGAGAAGAATGCATCACTCGTTTCAAGGTTGCAGTGGTAGCGGACAAGGCCGGCCTCTTTGAGCCGCACGAGTTCCTCTTCGCTCATCAGTCCGAAGCTCGCACAGAGCTCCACTTCTGGAAGCGCCTCGTGGAGCTCCCGCAGCACCGATTCCGCCTCCCGGCACACACGGCTCGAGAGCTTTCTGCCGGCCGTCACCAGAGAGTAGCGGCCGATGCCGTGGGCTACGGTCTGTCTGGCGCCTTTGAGTGCGGTCTGCGCACTCACCAGACTGCTTTCTGCGGGCGCCGGATTCCAGTGCCGCGACTGGGCGCACCAGGCACAGTCGCAGGTGCAGCCGTCGGCCTTGGCATTGATGATGGCGCAGGTGTTGAAGGTGGTGCTTGCTTTGCGGGTTGTGATGAGGTGCGCAGCTTCGATGAGATCCTCAAGAGGTTCTTCAGAGAGAAGTGTGCGGAGCCTCTCCGCACTGAGGGGACGATCCTGACAGATGTCTTCAACGGCGGCGCAGAGAGTGGAGGAAAGGGCACGCATGGCGGTGAAACAGTCCTTAAAAGAAAAATGGTACAGGCCATTTTATAGGAAGAGAAGGGACTTTTACGGAGCTGTCAATGCCGATTGGCCTCTCGGCAGAAAAAACCGGGAGACCGGCGTCACAGCCGGCCTCCCGTTTAAAGCGTTTCAGAAAGGCTTTTCTGATCAGGCTTTGAGCAGATTCTGACCCATGGCATCCACCTGGAGGATGGCCTCACGGTATTTTTCAACCGTGGCCGGGGTCGGTGTGCAGGTCCATTCCTTGATGTTCTGCGCAGCTTCGAGCAGTTTTTCCAGACCGGCCTCATCGATGTCGAGCTCGCCGAGGGTGACGGGCAGACCGAGTTCGCGATTAAAGGCAAGGAATTTTTCCAGCAGCGCATCCTGACCGTCATAGGCAAGCAGCACCAGGTTGCCGAACGAGACCACTTCGCCGTGCAGATGCTTGTGTGCGGAAGGCAGAACCATCGAAGCGTTGTAGAAGCAGTGGGCAAGCGAGGAGTTGTAGTAGTACTCGGTATGCGTGACGAGATTGGAGACGACACCGGTCGAGACAATGATGTCGAGCACGCATTCGGTAAAGGCGTGCGTGAGTTCGCCGGCCTTCATGTCATTCATGGCTTCGACACCGAGCTCAAGCAGCGGCCCCTGGCAGGCCTGGGCAACATGCACGCCGAGCAGCGGAGTGTGGAAGAGCGACTTTCCGCGGGCGGCAAAGAGCACTTCAATCTGTTTGCTGAGCGCATCACCAAGACCGGCCCAGAACAGTTCCTGCGGGCTGTCAAGAATGACAGAGGTGTTGATGAAGCAGTGATCCGGGCAGCTCTTGCCGAAATGGTAATGATCGAGCGAACCGTCGTCCTTGTAGATCACGGCCACAGCAGTGATCGGGGCGCAGTTAGAGGCCACGGTCGGGCAGGTCATGCACGGCTTGCCCATGATGTCGGCAGCCGACTTCACGGTGTCGCAGGCACGACCCCCGCCGACGGCGAAGATCACATCAGCCTCCTGTGCAGCGGGGCTGTCAACGATTTTCTGGATGTTGGCCACGGTCGCATCCTTGCCGTAAACCATGGTTTCCAGCACGGTTGCACCGGCGGCCTCAAGGGCGGGCAGCAGCGTCGGAGAGGCTTTCGCCAGCGCCGTTTCACCGCCAATTACAACCACACGCTTGCCGTAGGGACGCAGTACATCGCTAATCAGGCTGTAGGCGTCGGGGCCGATGGAGTAATGGGGCAGATTGAGCGTGTAATTGGCTTGCATAGTGAAAACCTCACGTAAACAGAAAAAAAGGAGCTCAAAGGACGGCTTTGGCGTTTTTGAGCAACAGATATTCACTATCATGAACGGATTGAAAAAGCCCCGCCTTAGGTAGATTCCCTAGGCCGTATGCCAAGTGTCAGAAAAGCCCGTTTTTGCGGTAAGTACAACGACTTAGAGTTCAGAAAAAAGGCGTGTTCTGCGCCTCGTAACCTTTTGCACGGGAGCCATTTTCGTCTGCGGCAGAAAAAATACCGCTCGACCTGATGAGCGGATTGCGCTAAGCTAGAGGCTTGGGAGGTTAACTGTGAATCGATTTTCAAAACGCAAACAGGATTCTGTTCGCCGGCAAAGAGTATGTCAGACCCTGTAATTCAACCTCGCTGTGTCGGCCTTTATCCTTTGGCCAGTGCTAAGTCGAGAATCCTTATTCTGGGCAGCATGCCCAGCGTGGCCTCGCTGGAGGCCTCGCACTATTATGCTCATCCGAGTAACCGCTTCTGGAGTCTGATGGCTCTTCTGTTTCCGGACCAGCAGCTGCGCTGGCTTGCGTCCGACTATGCGAGCAGGGTGGAGGCGCTTCATCAGTGCGGCATCGCTCTGTGGGATACCATTGGCAGCTGTATCCGCACGGGCAGCGACGATGCGTCGATCCGGGACGCTGTGCCCAATAATGTGAGCGGATTTCTTGCATCTCATCCGAATATCGGTCTGGTACTGCTTAACGGCAAAAAGAGTGCGGACATGTGGACGCGCTATCTCGCCGAGGATGCGCTGCGGGTCAGGCCGCTGCTCCGGGTGAGGGCGGTGCCTTCAACGAGTGCCGCCAATGCCGTCTTCACGCTTGGCACACTCAAAAGCAGCTGGGCGGCAGCCCTGGAGGGATACCGTCTGCGTTAATAAAAAAAACAGCGGGCATCTGCGGCGTTTCGCAGATGCCCGCTGTTTTTTTTCAGACCTCTCAGATCAGCACTTCATAGCATTCAAGCCGCGGGTGCTCGAGGTACATGTCACGGTTGGCATGACCGGTTTTGTGCGAGTTGCGGAAGTGCTCCGATTTCGTCCAGGCGAGGAACTTCTCCTTGCTTTCCCACAGGGCATAAGAGGAAAAGAGCACATACTCGTCGCTCTTGGTGTCTTCACGCAGAAACTTGAAGTCAAGGAAACCGTCCACGTCCTGATGACGCACACGGGCGTTCTCCCAGACCTTGACATATTCATCGGCGTATTCGGGCTTGATTTTAAAGTGGTTCATAGTGATGTAGGCCATCACGTCGTCTCCTTGTGCAGGCAGATTAAAGTCAAAGAGAAACGGGTAACAGTTCCTCTACTAAATTGAGAATAATTCTCATTATCATATATAGTCGGGAAAAACGCCTCTGCTGACATATTTTCTTACGTTTTACGCACCGTCAGGCTGCACTGTCAAAGTTGTCTGCGGCGAATCCGGATGACCTGAAAAAGTGGAGTTGCCTAAAAAATAGGCACAAGCGCAACATATTGTAAGCATTGAAAAATTTTCAGTTATCCACAGAATTATTCAAAACAGTTGTGAATTACTCCTGTGGATAAGAGAGCCCGGAAAATATTCCGCTCACCGCGCCCGGAATAGTTGCTAAACTCTATAAGTACAACTGCCTAGAACAGTGCCTCACCGCATTGCGAAAAGACATTTTCCGCCCGCTGCCGCGGGCGATTTTTCGACTGATGGAGACTTGAAATGGACATTCCTTCCCTGATTCCGGCCTATGCGGAAAAGATTGCCGCTCTGCTGGCGCGTGATGATGTGAAAAAAGCGCTTGCGCTTTGTGAAGAGGAGGCGCCGATGGCGCTTGAGGAGCAGGTGCATCTGAGTGAAATCGAATCGCCGACATTTGCCGAGGTTGAACGCGGCAGGGAACTTGCACGGCTTTTCCGTCAGTACGGGCTCAGTGAAGTTGAAACTGATGCGGTCGGGAATGTGATCGGCCGCCGTCCGGGTCGTGGCAGCGGTCCGGTGCTCGCCATCGCTGCGCATCTGGACACGGTTTTCCCGGCCGGCACACCGCTTACGGTGCGTCGCGAGGATAACCGCCTTTACGGTCCGGGGATCGGCGACAACGCCTCCGGGCTGCGCTCCATGCTTCAGGTGCTCCGTGCGCTTGAGGCGGCCGGTATCGAGACAGAGGGGGATATTCTCTTTGTGGGTACGGTTGGCGAAGAGGGTAACGGTGACATCCGCGGTGCAAAACATCTCTTTAACGGTGAAAAGAAAATCGACGGCTTCCTTGCACTCGATATGGCCAACGTCTACACGATCCAGTCCGGCGCAACAGGCTCCCACCGCTGGCGCCTCGCCTTTGAAGGGCAGGGCGGGCACTCCTATATCGACTACGGCCGTGTTCCGTCGGCTATTCACGCCATGTGCCGTGCCGGCGCGCTGATTGCCGACCTTGAGCTGCCTGAGGATCCGAAGACAACCTACACGATCGGTACGATCAAGGGCGGTACAACCGTCAATACGATTGCGGCCCGCTGCGAAGTGGATGTGGATATGCGCAGTGTGGATCTGCCCACGCTGCTCGAGCTGGAGAAGAAAATTCTCGCCGCCTTTGATGAGGCTCTCAAACTCGAAAACGATCACTGGCCCAGGGCCGATGCCGATCATAAGCTCAAACTGGTGAAAACCCAGATCGGTAACCGTCCCGCCGGGATGCGTCCTGCTGACTGCCCTGCAGTGCAGTCGGCTATGGCGGCCATGGCTGCACTCGACCTTCCGGTCCGCCGCTTCGGACCGAGCTCGACGGATGCCAACATGCCGATGAGCCTCGGTATTCCGTCGGTGTGCATCGGCACGGGCGGGGAAACCTGTGCCGAACACAGCCTCAAGGAGTACTTTGTCAATGACCGTATCTGGCTCGGGTCGCAGCTCGCTGTTCTGGTGGCACTCTCGCTTACCGGGACGGGCGATGTTAAAGCTTCGCTCTGAGAGACGTTCTTATAAAGACTGAGTAAGACGCGGTGAAACCTTCCGGCAGGAAACTGCCGGGAGGTTTTGCTTTTGTGTGCTCGGCATGAGCATGTGTTAACGGGTGAAAGTCCCGAGAGGAGCC